>ENA-UOJS01002019-UOJS01002019.1-human-gut-metagenome-genome-assembly--contig:-C74-NODE-2019-length-15052-cov-31.532507_pt1 | contig 15052 bp, 16 predicted proteins | sample MGYA00242355_ERZ723902 | MGnify/ENA metagenome assembly ERZ723902 | reverse complement strand
CTCTCTCAAAGCGGGTGCAAAGATAAGTACTTTTTTAGCTTTTTTACAAACTTTTTAAAGATTTTTTTGAATATTTTTTTGCCTCAATTTGGACCGCATTGTAAATCTGCAACTTGTGTTTCGGCCGTAAAAACGGTGTCGGGAGGATTGCGGGCGGAGGAGGAGGCGGGGCAAAGCCGATGTCGGGGTTGGGCCGATACGGAGTTCGGACGGAGAAGCCCGCAAAAGAGCCTTCACTTTTCCGAACGGGGCGGCAAATTTCCGGGGAAAAGGCGGGAAAAAGGGCGCGGCAGGCGGAGAAAAAATCGAATTGGGGAATGGCGCGAGGGGCGAAAAGCCGGAATTAGGGAGGGGCGACCGGCGAAAAAGGGCGGACGAAGGGTGTGGCAAGGTGCTAAAAGGTCGGGCGGGAGGAGCGGTGAAGGATGTGGCAGGCGGAAAAAATTCGGGCGGGAGGGCACGATGAGCCGTGAAAAATGGGAGCAGAGGCAGAGCAACCGGCGAAAAAGGACGGACGAAGGATGCGGCAAGGTGCAAAAAGGTCGGGCGGGAGGTAGGAAGAAAGATGCAGCAGACGAAAAAAATTCAGGTGGAAGGTGCGGCGGACGAGAAGGCAGGCGGAGAGGCAGACAGGAAGGGAGGCGGCTGCATCTGACCGACAAAACAGAACCGTTCCCGGAGGTGTACGGAAACGGCATTCGCTCCTTATATATATAAGGTATATAAGAGTGTGTTGAAAACCGGCGCTTGGAAAGATGCAAAATAGCTGTCCGCGAGGGAAGTCCTCCCCTGAAATGCCCATCCAGATTGATGACGGAGTCAGGAAGAGAAAGAGGCGGGCCAGGCAGAAAAAAGACCGGAGGGCAAAGCTGACAGAGGACGGGACGGGCGGAGGGCGGAACGGACAGAGGGCGGAACGGCGAGAAGCCTCGCAAATGGAGTGCGGGCAGAGAGCCGGGGCCGAGGCGGCAGACAGTGAGCCGAGCGGGAAGGTTGGAGGACGCGATGGGCGGAGGGCAGGACGGCGAGAAGCTTCGCAAATGGAGTGCGGGCAGAAAGCCGGAGCCGGAGCCGCAGACAGAGAGCCGAGCGGGAAGGTCGGAGGGCGCAATAGGCGGAGGACAGGAGAGTCGGAGGGCGGGAAGGTTGGAGGACGCGATGGGCAGAGGGCGGGACGGCAAGGAGCTCCGCAAATGGAGAGCGGGATAGGCGAATGGTAAGTAGTGCGGACAGAGAGCCGGAGCCACTCTCGGAACGCCGGGACTGCAAACAGGATGCCCGACGTTGCTACCGGAGCACCCGGAACCATTGAAACCACCGGGAATCCGAGAATCCGAAAACCCAAGACCGCCACCGGGAACCCGGCGCCGCTACCGGATGTCGAGCCCCATGATGTAATCGTTCATGTAGTAGCCGTTGCCAATCGGGAAGTCCCCCTCGCGCAGCTTCCGCATCCCCATCCGCTCGTAGAAGTGAAGCGCCCGGTTGTGGCGGTTGACGTTGAGCTCCATGCGGCAGGGCGCCGGATGCTGGCTGCGGATATACTCCACGGCCTGACGGAAGAGGGCGGCACCCACGCCCCGTCCCTGGAAGTCGGGCAGGACGTAAATCTTCTGGAGGTGGAAGAGCTCCTCACCCTCGCGCTGCACCGAGACGTAGCCGCACGGAGTCCCGTCGCACGAGGCGATGAAGTAGGCGTGCCCCTCGCGGAACTGGTTGCGGAGGCTCTCCGCACCATACATCCACTCCATCATGTAGTCCAGCTGGGCGGGGGTCAGAATTTCGCGGTAGGTAGCCGGGAAGGCCACCTCGGCAAGGCGGCGAATCAGCGGAGCGTCGCTCTCGGCGGCAGGTCGAATCGATATCATCGGTGTGCGGTTTTTACGTGGAGGTCGGCATCCGGCCCAAGGAGGGAGGGGCACCTTTTTATAACAGACAACGGAGGAACGGAGCGGAATATTATCGGTCGCGGTCGGGAAATTGCAGCCACTCGTCACGCGTAATGCGCCGGACCAGCTCCGTGCGGCGCTCGCCCGTCACCTCGCTGAGGTGGTCGCGAAGCTCGTGGTGGGGACGGAAGCCGCACTTCTGCTGCACGCGGAGCGAGTTGTGGTTCCCGGCATAGGAGCAGCACCAAAGATTCTCGAGCCCCAGCGGGCCGAAGGCCCGGCGCATGAGGGCGCGCACCGCCTCGGGAATCAGCCCGCGGCCCCAGTAGGGAGTGCCGAGCCAGTAACCCACCTCGGCGTCGTGCGGGCCGATACGGAGGTTGCTCCGCTCGGGGAAGAGCAGCCCGACGCACCCCGCGAGGCGCCCCGTCTCGAGCAGCTCGACGGCGTAGGTTTCGGGGGCCGAGAAGACCTGGCGGATGACCAGCCGGCTCTCGGCAACGCTCCGGTGGGGCAGCCACCCCGCTGCCGGGCCTATCCGCTCGTCGCAGGCCAGGCCGTAGAGCTCGGCGGCGTCCTCCTCGCGCCAGGGGCGCAGCAGCAGGCGCCCGGTGCGAAGGCACGTGCCCTCGGTCTGCCGGGAGGCATCGAACGGGGTATCGGAAGAGGTATTCACCGTGGGAGAGGTACTTTATCGAGGCGCTTTATCGGAGGATGGAGAATGGAAGGTTCGGAGGTTCAGCCCGCCGGCGCGGAGCTGTCGGCTCGGGGCGCCGTGTTCAAAGCGGCCGGGGTTGCATGGCCGGCACAGGCCGTCGGTTCCGGCCGTCGGCACGGGTCTGCCGGCGCGGGGCGGCCGGGATTGCACGGCCGGTGCACGCAGTCGGTTCGGGTCGGTGGTTCGGGCGGCCGGTTCGAAACGGCCGGGAATGCACGGCCGGCGCAGAACCATCGGTTCCGTCTGTTGGTTCCGTCCGTCCCAAAACGACAAAGGCCGACTGTTCAAACAGCCGGCCCAGCGTAACCGCATCTCCGTAATTAAGCGTACTTGAACGTCGACTCGTCCGAAACGGTGAGCTTCTTACGTCCCTTGGCACGACGGGCCGCCAGAACCTTGCGTCCGTTGGCCGTAGCCATACGCTGACGGAAACCATGCTTATTGATTCTCTTCCGGCGCGAGGGCTGGTATGTTCTCTTCATTGCCATAGCTGTATAGTTTTTATTGTTTTAGACTATTTTACGGACTGCAAAAGTACAACAAAAAAGTTATCCGCAAAAATTTTTCCCGAAAATATTTCCCGCCCTGCACCGAAAAAGCGCCGAATTCTTCCTATCTTTATCGAAAAATAGCGAGACTATGGCCATATTCCAGGTTGAAGGCGGACACCGCCTCCACGGTGAAATCACCCCCCAGGGCGCCAAGAACGAGGCTCTGGAGATACTCTGCGCAACGCTGCTCACCCCCGAACGGGTCGTCGTGCACAACATACCCCGCATCATCGACGTGATGCAGCTCATCGAGCTGCTCGGCCGCATGGGCGTGCGCGTCGAGTGGCTCTCGGAGGAGAGCTGCGCCTTCTGCGCCGCCGACCTCGACTTCGACTACATGCGCTCGGAGGACTACCGCAACCGCTGCGCCCGGCTGCGCGGCTCGGTGATGCTCATCGGCCCCATGCTCGGCCGCTTCGGAAAGGGTTTCATCCCCAAACCGGGCGGTGACAAAATCGGCCGCCGACGCCTCGACACCCACTTCCTCGGCTTCCAGAAGCTCGGCGCGAAGTTCAACTTCGACATCGCCGACGAGTTCTTCATGGTCGAGGGGGCCGAACTGCGCGGCACCTACATGCTCCTCGACGAGGCCTCGGTGACCGGTACGGCCAACATCATCATGGCCGCCGTGCTGGCCCGCGGCACCACGCGCATCTACAACGCCGCCTGCGAGCCCTACATCCAGCAGCTCTGCCGCATGCTCAACCGCATGGGCGCACGCATCTCGGGCATCGCCTCCAACCTGCTCACCATCGAGGGGGTCGAATCGCTGGGCGGCACCGAACACACGATGCTCCCCGACATGATTGAGGTGGGCAGTTTCATCGGCATGGCCGCCATGACCCAGTCGGAGCTCACCATCAAGAACGTCTCCTACGACAACCTGGGCATCATCCCCGCCCAGTTCGCCCGCATGGGCATCCGCTTCGAGCAGCGGGGCGACGACATCTACATCCCCGCCCAGGAGCACTACAGCATCGACACCTTCCTCGACGGCTCCATCATGACCATCGCCGACGCGCCGTGGCCGGGACTCACCCCCGACCTGCTTTCGATATTCCTCGTGGTGGCCACCCAGGCCAAGGGCGCCGTGCTCATCCACCAGAAGATGTTCGAGAGCCGCCTCTTCTTCGTCGACAAGCTCATCGACATGGGGGCGCAGATTATCCTCTGCGACCCGCACCGCGCCACGGTCATCGGCCACGACCACCGCATCCGGCTGAGGGCCACGCGCATGACCTCGCCCGACATCCGCGCCGGCGTGGCGCTGCTCATCGCCGCCATGTCGGCCGACGGCGTCTCGACGATTCAGAACGTCGGCCAGATTGACCGCGGATACAAGGACATCGACCTGCGGCTCAACGCCCTCGGCGCACGCATCACCCGCATCGACGACTGCCAGTAGCGCAGCGCCCGACGATGCGACACAACCCATAGATACAAGAAGTTACACCCCCTATGTTTTTGGAAAACGCCAGCCGCAAGGGCTGGATTGAAGTCATCTGCGGCTCGATGTTCTCGGGCAAGACCGAGGAGCTCATCCGCCGCCTCAAACGGGCGCAGTTCGCCCACCAGAAGGTTGAAATCTACAAACCGCGCATCGACGTGCGCTACTCGGAGGAGGAGGTCGTCTCGCACGACGCCAACGCCATCCGTTCGACACCCGTAGACACGGCGCAGAACATTCTGCTCATGTCGTCGGAGGTCGACGTGGTGGGCATCGACGAGGCGCAGTTCTTCGACGAGGGGATTGTCGACGTCTGCCGCAAGCTGGCCGACAGCGGCATCCGCGTCATCGTGGCGGGGCTCGACATGGACTACACGGGCAAGCCCTTCGGGCCGATGCCCGAGCTGATGGCCACGGCCGAGTATGTGACCAAGGTGCACGCCATCTGCGTCCGCTGCGGCAACCTGGCCCACCACTCCCACCGCCTGACGGCCGACGACAAGCAGGTGATGCTCGGGGCGCAGGACTCCTACGAGCCGCTCTGCCGCCACTGCTTCCGGGCGCTCACCGAGTCGGAGTAGCCGACGCGGCCGGACAAGGGGTCGCTGCATCCGGGACCGGCAGCCAGAGCCGACGCCGCACCCCCGACGCCGCAGCCGGCACGCAGTCGGCACGCAGAGGCCCCCGCCACCCCTCGGGACACAACATAAAGAGACGGCGACCCGCCCCTTCCACAAAGGAAGAGGCGGGTCGTCGCATGGATTCGGTCCACTCCGGGCCGCCGCGCAGCTTCGGCAGCGTCCCGCCCGGCAGATATTCGGAACGATTTCCGGAAAGCAGCCGGTTCAACAGCCCCTCGGGCGACACTGCTCTCCCGCAAGTTCCGGGCCGCCGTTTCATCCGCCCTGCGGCAGTGCGGCCCGGCAACATCCGGGCCCCAGCACCATTCCCGGCCCCGGGCGGAGGCATTTTTCCGCAACCTTCGGCCCCGCAACCTTCAGCCCCGCAACCTTCGGCCCCCGAGCGGAGGCGTCAGTCCCTGCAATTTCCGGCTCCCGGCACCTCACCCGGCCCCGGGCGACAACATTTTTCGCAACCTTCGGCCCCGGCACCCCTCTCGGCCTCTGGGGCGGCGTCAGCCCCGCAGCGCCGCGATGAACTCGGGCCAGCGCGTCCAGAGATTCTCGGTGCGCAGCCACAGCTCGCGCGCCTGCGCCCCGACCGAGGGGAGCTCGCTCTCGATGTCGCGCAGGTAGGCCTCGTCGGCCGGATGCTCCGCAGCGGTGAACTCCGCATAGAAGGGGGCAAACTTCACCTTGAAGCGGTGCAGCTCCCCCTCGGGAAGGTGCCCGTCGCGGCGGAAGCCCGACCAGAGGAGCAGCAGCGTGCGGTCGGCATACTTGTCCGAGATGTCGTTGACCACCTCGTCGAAGAGCTCCTGCTCGTCCATGGCCACATAGTCGAAGGCCAGCAGCGTCGACCCCTCAAGGTGGTCCTCCGGGTCCAGGTCTAACAGCATCTCGAGCAGCGCGGCCGACAGCTCGAAGTCGTCGATGAGGAAGTGGTCGACGGCCGAGGCGTAAATCAGTTCGAGCGCCGCACGGCTGTTGCGGTGGTTCCACTCGAGAATCACCTCCTCGTTCTCGGGAATCAGCTCCGCGAGGCGCTGGAAGGCCGCATAGCGCTCGTTGCAGGCCCCCTCGACGTTGCCCGCACGCTCCATTTCGCGCGAACGGGCCAGGACCTTCGCAAAGTCGTAGGCCCCGGCGCCCTCCACCTCGAAGGTCTGGTCCGGAGTCGGATTAAGAGTTGCTTTTTGCATCATGCTTCAGTTTTAGGAGCATCCCCGCGGTCACCGCGACCGTCACCGCCACGCCGCACGCATAGGCCGCCGTGCGGTTCTCCATGCCGAGAAACTGGTCCGACACGAAGAGGAACGACGAGCAGACGAAGGTCATGAAGAGGGCCGGCAGCAGCCCCACCCAGCGGTTGCTGCGCCGCCGCTGCAGGAAGACGACAATCGCCCAGAGGACAATCGTGGCGAGCGTCTGGTTGGTCCAGGCGAAGTAACGCCACACGACGTCGAAATCGACCTGCGTAATCCAGTACCCCACCGCAAAGAGAGGAATGCAGATATAGAATCGTTTGAGTTTGCTCCGTTGTTCGAGGTGTAGCATGTCGGCGATGATGAGCCGCGCCGAGCGGAAGGCCGTATCGCCCGAGGTGATGGGGGCAGCCACGACGCCCAGCAGCGCCAGCACGCCGCCCACGACGCCCAGCATGCCGTTCGAGATGGTGTCGACGGCCCATGCGGCGCTGCCCCCGTGTTCGCCAAGCGCCGCCGAGAGTTCGCCTGCACCGCCGAAGAAGGCCATCGCTACGGCGGCCCAGATGAGGGCGATGATGCTCTCGGAAATCATCGCGCCGTAGAAGACCGAGCGGCAGGCGCGCTCGTTGCCCACGCAGCGGGCCATCAGCGGCGACTGCGTGGCGTGGAAGCCCGAGATGGCACCGCAGGCGATGGTGATGAAGAGCGTCGGGACAATCGGCACGCGTGCGGGGTCGAGTTGGAAGTTGTGCAGCGTCGTCAGCTCGGGAATCCGGTAGTCGCCCACAATCACTGCCCCCAGCAGGCCGAGGGCCATCGCCACCAGCGCCACGCCGAAGAGCGGGTAGATGCGGCCGATAATCTTGTCGATGGGCAGCAGCGTCGCCACGAAGTAGTAGGCCAGGATGAGCCACACCCAGACCGGGCAGGAGATGGCGGGAACCATGTTGGCCAGCAGCTGCGCGGGGCTGAGCAGGAAGACCGCACCGACGAGCACGAGCAGCAGCACCGAGAAGATGCGCATGAAGTGCCGCATGCCCTCACCCAGGTAGCGCCCCACCACTTCGGGGATGCTCAGACCGTCGTTGCGCACGAGCATCATGCCCGAGAGGTAGTCGTGCATGGCCCCCATGAAGATGCCGCCGAAGGTAATCCAGAGGAAGGCGACCGGGCCGAAGCATGCGCCGAGCACCGCACCGAAGATGGGGCCCGTACCGGCGATGTTGAGCAGCTGGATGAGGAATGCGCGCCAGCGGGGCAGCGGCACGTAGTCCACCCCGTCGTAGAGGCGCCTGCACGGCATCTCGGCCGACGTGTCGGCGCCCGCCTGCCGCTCCAGATAGCGCCCGTAGGTGAAGTAGGCGGTCACCAGCAGAGCCAGACATACCAGAAAAGTAATCATATCCCGGTCAGATTTGACGCGAAGATAAGAAGAATAGTGAAATTTTTTGCAAAATTGTTGCATGAAATAAATTTTTTTCAGATATTTGCAGTCCCAAAGCGAACCCAACGGCATCAAGCCAAGGTTCGGGCAGGCCGAATTAGCTCAGTGGTAGAGCACTTCACTCGTAATGAAGGGGTCCCGAGTTCAAATCTCGGATTCGGCTCTCAAAATCAAGAGGTTACGATTTAAGTAGCCTCTTTTTTTGTGCCGTTTCGGGAGTGAAAAAGGGGCAAAAAAGGGCTTCCGAGCGCAAATGTTGTACCTTTTGTTGTACCCCAAAATCGCCGTCCACAACTACTTGCACAATACGCAAGTAAATGAAAATCAAAGTTATTTTACGAACCAACAAAGCCAACAAGAATGGGCAATCACCGCTGACGCTCCGATTTATTCACAACCGCGTCACAAAATTCGTTGCTCTCGGACTTTCTGTCGCCCCCTGTTACTGGGACAAAGAGGCTGAAATATTGACAGCGGATTGCCCCGATCGTGCCGCCCTGCAAAGTAAGATCGACAGCATATTAACAGGATTTCAGAAGAAAATCAAAAGACTGGAGGCGTTAGATATTCCCGTAAACTTCGATACACTGTTCGAGGTAAAAACCGCCCATATCGCAGGAATCACCATCGAACAAGGATTCAATGAGGAGATCGAACGGTTGGAATCGCTCGGCAAGATTCATTCGGCGACCAAGCACAGATATGCCCTGCAAGTGTTGGAAGGCTACAAACCGACCAGCATGGCCATGGAAGCCATCGACCTCGACTATCTGAAAGGGCTGGAACTATACCTGCGGAAACGCGGCAACAAGGACAACAGCATCGCCACACGGTTCGCCATCTTCAAGGCCATCTACAACAAGGCTGTCAAAGAGGGGCGGATCGAGACCAAACAAAATCCGTTCAGCCTTTACCAAGTGGGCAGTTTGTGGGCCAAGACCCGCAAACGAGCCATCGACAAAGAGGACATCCAGCGATTGATTGATCTCGAAATTACTGAGGGACATACGACGGAGTACCGACAACTTGCCAAGGATTTATTCCTATTCTCCTACTTTACGGCGGGAATGAATTTCGGTGACATGGCACGGTTACGTTACAAGGACCTCATAAAAGGCAGAATCTATTACACCCGTCACAAGACCCAGAAGCTGCTATCCTTCCAGCTCGTGCCGAATGCCTTGCAGATTATCGGGAAATACAGCAGGGACAACCACACACAAGAAGATTATATCTTCGCAATTCTCGACCGTGCGGAACACAAGACCGCACAGCAGATTTTCAACCGCATCCATAAGGTGCTGGCAAAGATCAATCGGGAATTGAAAGTGCTGGGAAAACTGATCGGATTGGAGGTCCCTTTGACGACCTATGTTGCCCGCCACACATACGCAACCGTCCTGAAACGGTCAGGGGTAAGTGTGGCTCTGATTTCCGAATCGTTGGGACACTCCGACCTCTCAACCACGCAAATCTACCTCGATTCATTCGAGAACTCGCAGATTGACGAGGCCATGCAACATCTGCTTTGATCCACAAAAAACGAGGGGTGCACGGTTGTTTTAACCAAAGCACTCCTCGTTTCAATTCCGAGAGAAGAAAGGTTGCGGATTTTTCGAACTTCTGCTGACGCAACCTCGACGGATTCCTATTCGTCTTTTACTCTATCCTCGGTCAACTGGCCATCGGCTTTCGGTTTGTCCTCTGTCAGCGGCTCTGCAAACATCTGGATTTTCGTGCCGAGAACGCTTTCGACTCCGTACTCCATCACTCGGCGAACAACGGTCTTTCCTTCGAAAACAACGTGTTCTGCCACATTGTCTTTATCGAGACCGTTCTTCTTACAGTACTCTCCAAAGTCAACGAGATTGGTCAGTCTGCGAGCCTCGTTCTTAATGTCGTAATTGACACGCTTGGGGTCGCCGTAGGTTCGGTTCGCGGCTTCATGCAAGCACATCCGTTTGGTCTCGATGTTTTGCAGAGCTGACGGCAAGTTGTTGAACATTCGCCTTGCTACGGTCAATGCCGTCCAGACAGGTGCACTTGGCGCACGTCGACGCGTGGTCTGCGTGGTTTGAGACTCCTGTTTCTCCCGTTGTTCGGAAGCAGGAGCGACACTGGAGGTTGCGGCGACAGGGGCCGTGACTTGGTTGTTGGCTGCACTCTCGGCAGCGGGGATGAAATTTGTTCCCATAATTTGATATGTTTTAATGTCGCCAGCTTCATTGCTTTCGACACTGCAAACATACTGCGACTTCGCCCCGTATTTAGGGAGGGAAAAAACGCTCTTTCACCCTCCCTCTTCTCAATCATAGATCGCCGAGAGGGTTTGGGGAATTTTACCCTTATAATCTTTCATGATTCCTTTTAACGACTCATCACTATCCAAAAAGGCTATATTGTCCGTGTAACGGAACAAATAAATGATACGGGAAAACAACAACATCTTGTTATAAGAGACAATTGATCCTTTCCGTCGTTTGGGCTTCCCGATCAATTCGAAACGGTCAAGGGCTGCAAACAACTCCTGCAATCGCTCTGTCGCAAAATACATCTTATATGTCATGACTGGAAAGTTATCCGTAAAATCACCGAAACGATAAGAATAAACATCGTCCAGTCCTTTCTGTTGTAGCTCTTTCAATTTAGCGCGTAAAGCGTCAAGCATATCGTTCTTAATCATTGGATGGACATCCAAATTTCTACGACCTTTTCGGATCTGAATTGTCACATCGCTTGTCTGATCTCCCAGTTTATCGAGTAACTCTCGTAACAAAGCCCCATGTGAATGTGATTTTACATCGAGGCATTTGGCAAACTGGCTTTCCGTCCAATCGTAAATGAAGAGCATCGCCAACCAAAATTTCTCCAGATCCAGTTCATAGCCCTCCAAAGTAGGCACTATATCTTCATTATCCAGAAACTGCTCTTTGTTAAAAGGAGGTTTAATCTGTCCACAACACATCCGATTGAAGAAGCGATAGGGATAATAGTGCCCATTCAGATAGTCGTCACAAAGTTTGAACACATATTCCAGATTCTCCATTTCACTCGAATCGGGTTCGTAATAGACCGAACCATCCTCATATTCTCTTTTTAAGATCATGGCAACAGGTTTTAGTACCCAAATTTAGCATAAATAACATCCCTTTTGCACAGAAAACCCACTAATAAGACTCTCAATGTGTGTTTCGAGCGAATAACAGAACAACGACGCCATATAAACCCCACTAATAAGACCCTGCATATCGACATCGAAACGTGTTTCAGAACAACGTACTATGTAAATACCCGCTAATACTACTTTCTTGCACATGAATATTCCCATAACACAGACTCCGATGCCAAACAATCGTCAAAAGGCAATACACAGGCCGCAGATAAAAAACAGGTTGAATCATTTTGTAGCCTCCGATAACCTTTGTACCTTTACAATAGCCGTCAGGAGGGGCAACGTCAATGCTGAAATCTGTCCCCTGCTTCATGCTTAAAAGTGGCACATATACCATTACCTAACCCAACCAAAACCTAATAATAGGCTCTCGGCTCCGAGGAGCCTCAAACCCGATTTTCAAACTATGTTGTACTATGTAACGCAAAACAAATGATTCGATAACCGAAAAGCCGCCAAAGCCGCATTGGGCTCTGCCTGTTTTCGGAAATTATTAAAAACAAAAGAGATACTATTTTCTAATTACGTCGCTAACGATGAATTACACTACGATTCCAAAATCAATCTGCCAGTTCCAGACGGGCAACGGCAAACCGATTGACATTTATGTTTGAGCAACGATTAAATGCAAATCGGACTACAAGACATCTGTAAGCCATATAACAGAAGATGGACTGTCCCAAATAACGGGCGTAAATATCCGTACCGTCAAACGGTCTATTCAAAGATTAAAGGAGTGCGGAGCAATGCAGGTTACAACCCAAATTATTGACGGGTGTAAACGCCGCAATACCTACTATATAGCCGACACACAAACGAATTTCTATATTGTGGACAACCGATTCTTTACAAAGAACCGTCCGCCGAAGATAGCGGGATTTCTGCTCTTATTAAAGGCTATATGTCTGAATAATACAAATACGATCCTTTGAAATATCGGACAGATTGCCGATGCTGTCGGGATGAATCGCAATACGGTTTCTACTCTTATTAAGGAGTGCTGCCGATTAGGGCTGATTCAGACGATCCCGAACGGCTACGAAATAACAGAAGCGTGCTTTATAAATCCGCCGCAGAAAGATACGGCGCACGCTATTTATAACGAGATATGCCGATTCTGCATTACCAAAAGAGTGAATCCGCCGCAATGAAATGAGCAGGCAATGAATCGGATTCTTACGAAATACAACAGTCCCAATCTGCCTGTCGACAATTCCCTGTCGGTTATTTACGCACTCAATGAACGGTGCAAAACAATCCCCGAATCCGTGTCGCTGGCTTATTTCGTCAAGGTGCTATGTAAACAAGAGCCGACAAAGGCAACAGACTATAAACCGCAATCCTTTCTTTTCTAATCAATCTATGCCCCGATTGATAGTCGGGGCGTGTAGTCTGACTGCGCAAATACTACCTTTTTTGTACCCCGCCCCATTTTCTATGGGAAAGGATCTTTTTGCACCTATCCTCTTATTAAGAATCCACATCTATTTCTGTTCCTGCATTCCTGTTCTGAGAAGCCCATATAAAAGGCAGGCATGATGCTCATTCGATAATCGAAAAGATTCTTTACAGAGTTGAATGCGCTCGGATTCAATTCCCTTTTCGATGGAGTTATGTTTCTATGGTTATTTGGGAATTTCTAATCACAAATAATCATGAGCACAATTCAAGAACAGGCACGACGCATGACCGATCTCCATGTCTTGTGGGGACAAAGTTCGGTAATCGACGAGTTAATCCAAGCAGGACGAATCGACGAAGAGTACATCTATCCCTTTAATGGGGAGGAGGTGTTGGAATGGTGGCTGGTAACATCATGGCTGGCCGATCGGTTGAGAGAACAGGGCGAAATCATCATCGACGAACTGGGCTGCCATTGGTGGGGACGAACGTCGAGCGGACAGGCCATTTACATGGACCATGTAATTGAACAAATCTGCGAGAACAATTAGCCCATGTTAAAACGAACAAAGTTCTAAATCCAGATTAGTGGCTCTTGGAGAAAAACTTTGTTTTGGCGAAATTTGTGTTGCAACAACCCTGAAAAAGAGGGCCTATGCCGTTGCATTTCCAAAGATTGTTTCCTACATTTGCGGGAGACATATTGAATACGGAAGTGTAACTTTATTCTCGTGCGACGAACGTAGGAAATTCATAGCACAATAGAGAGAATAGGTGGCATGACTCTCCCGTCATATCCTTTACGGATACGGCGCGGGGTTGTTGCTTATTTTATCTATTGGGTTTCCTACGACCTGTCGCACTAAAATAAGGCTCCAGCCCTGCGCTTCTTTTATTACTAACTCGCCATCATAAGGGTTGGGAATGGCAATATATGATTATGGGGCCTGTCAATACTTATAACTTTATTGAACGATCGCAGAAACTCATCAAACAATACAAGGAACTAAATCTCCCTCCTGAAGAATATTACGATGTCACATTGCTGCTAAATGCATGTGTCGGGTTGCTATTTATAGCCCATGAAAAACACAAAAACAAAATACCTAATTGCACACTTAAATGTCCGACATGGGGAATAGACACTAACTACATTAAGTGTTGCCAAATATTTGACAAAAAGAAAAAGAATTATAGACCAGAAAGAATAAGTTTACAAAGTGTTTGTAAGCATATCCGAAATTCTATTGCACATTGTCGTTTCAGATTAGAAAATACGAGCACCTCAAAAATTGATCAGATTCATTTTGAGGATTATGATAAAAATGGTCTAACTTTTAGCATGACTATTCCGTTACAAAATTTTACAACTTTCACAACAACTGTGTCCCAATATATTCTTAATTTACAAAGCAATCAAAAACAAGGAAACCAAAAATTGTTATGATTTGGGATCGAATAGTCAAATGGTTTCGAGACATGTCAGAGCGGCGTAAATTATTAAACGAATGGAATGATAGTGCCAGAGATGCTTATGTTTCAGGAGCAGTTCCTTCGTTATTAGAAGCCTCGACATCTTGTGGAAATAGCAACTATCGACATGAAATGTCAAAATGGATGATGTCTGGATTTCGAATCAAAGTTAAAAGTGGCAGACCTTTGACAAAGGAAGAATTAATAGCTATTGGTAGAATTATTCTTTACAACAATCAATTAGTTCGTCGTATTGTTGTGTTAGGATGGGATACTCTTGAAGTTTATGATGCAGCAAACAAAAAAGGTGTCCAATGGGCTTTTAGAGATTTTATTAGTTTAAAATTAAATTAGTTATGTACTGTACGAATTGTGGACAACACGTGGCTGATAATGCAAAATTTTGTTGGCACTGCGGGGAGCGCATAACACAACATAATTTGACAACTACACCTGAAGCCATCGACGATCTGGTTACGAACAAAGCCGAAGAGATAATGGTCCAAGAAGATAATATTTCATTCTCTGATCTTGGAACAAATGACTACGTAGCCCAAAAAGCCTCGTTCATGGAAGAAATTTCGCAACCTTCCTCTCAGACACAAAGTTCACCTTCTATTCCTATACCCTCAAAGCAGTTCAAAGAAGATGATTCAATTCAGTTGCCCAAGCGAAATGAGATAGATAAAAAAGAAGGGATCACCTTGATTCAGGAAATTAAAGGGGCGACTATACATTATTATTACGTAGATCGTACAACAGGGGATACAACTGATTATTTTAACAGTTCCAGCCTAGACAGGAACGGTCTTTTTATTGGCCTTCTAAATGGGAAAAACGGATTATTCTATTTTGATTTTAATCAAGGAAACACATTTGAGATTATTTTGCCATGCATTTATGAAGGAATAAGCAAAATTGGGGAAGATAGAAATAATACGATCTACCTACTCAACAAGGAGGGGAAATATGGCTTGTTTAGTTTTAATCGCCTAAAAGATAGTCCATCAAAGCTTATTCTACCATGCACCTATGATGAAATTAAAATTGAAGATCCACCAATAGGATTGAATATAATTAGGGACTGTCGTAAAAAGAATAAAACTTTATAATAAATTGATTGCCAATG
>ENA-UOJS01002015-UOJS01002015.1-human-gut-metagenome-genome-assembly--contig:-C74-NODE-2015-length-15076-cov-6.876040_pt1 | contig 15076 bp, 9 predicted proteins | sample MGYA00242355_ERZ723902 | MGnify/ENA metagenome assembly ERZ723902 | reverse complement strand
TTGCCGCCTCACGGTTCAGAAGGCGCTGGAATATTTCCTCGAAAACGGCATGATTGTCCGGCGGGCAGGAAAAGGAACTTTTTTCCGGGATGAATACCTGAAGAAAAACGCTCCGCCGCAACGGGTTCGAGGCATCATCCGCCAGGATTGGGAAAAATGGGACACCGACTACTATTTCAGCAACGTCATTCAGGGGATCATGCGCACCCTCGGCACTGAATGCCAGTTCAGTCTGGAACAATATTCCGAATCGCTTCTCTACAAACTTCTCGCCGACCGGGAGGCCCCCACCATCTGGATCTCGCCGGAACAAAATGAAATTCAGGCGATGAAAAAACTCTCTGATCTGGAATGCTCCGTCATCGCGGTCAACCGTTGCGTCTCCTACCCGGGAATCCACTCCGTATCGGTCGACCATACCGCAGTGGGACGATTTGCCGCCGGTGAACTGGTCCGGGCCGGGCATCGCCGCGTCTGTTCCGTCTATCTTGAATCCGAACAGGCGTTTTATCGGAAAGTCGAAGCCGGATTCACCGCCCGGATCACGGAAGAAAACTTGCCGCTGGAGCTTGGAGAGGCGTTGGTTCCCCAGACTGACTGGCACCGGGAAGCCGCGACTGTCTTCCGAAAGCGGCTTTCCGTAGGTGAACGGGTGTTTTTCGTGCATACGACTGCTCTGGTTCCGCTTCTGCTCGAGGAATTTGCCGCTTCCGGCCTGAAACCCGGCAGGGATGTTTTTCTGCTTGTCTACGGCGACAGCTTCGATTTTGAAAATAACGGCGTCAGCGCCCTGCGCCAGCCCGGTATGCAGTTGGGGATCATCGCCGGAAAAATCGCGCTGCGGCAGGAAAACAAACCGGAATATCTGCTCACCGATCTCGAACTTATGAAGCGCGGTTCTCTTTATCCAACGGAAATAACGCACCAGCCACGGTATGCCACAACTTCTCAAGAAGGAATCCTGTCATGAAAAGAATCATCAAACCAGTCCCCCGGAATTTCAACCTCTCAACTCTGCGGTTTCCGCATGTTTCCCAGAGCGGCATCGTCTTTCAGCGTCCTGCAGTCCGCCGATATTTTACACTAATTGAATTACTGGTTGTGATAGCAATCATCGCTATCCTCGCCTCGATGCTGCTTCCCGTTCTGAACAAAGCGCGCGATAAGGCGGCGGAAGTCCGTTGCGCCGCCTCGCTGAAACAACTGACACAATTCTGTTTGATGTACGCAGATGAGCACAACGGCAGAGTACAGGTTAAAATCTGGTACGATCAGCCCGGCTTCCTGAAGTTCTTCGGGGTGAAAATGCACACTCAACTTCCGCGGGGCATCTACTGCCCCAAGTCTCCGGCGCTCCGCAAGAAAATCCCGACGATCGAATCCAGCTACGGGATGAATGCCGACGGCAATCGCAGCAACGCCTCCTACGGTTTCGACGGCAGCCGCGTCGCTGACGATGAACCCAATCACTATATGCTTCAGCGGGTCCGCAATCCCTCCATGCGGTTCATGCTGGCGGACGGCAATGACTGGTGGCTTGCCTTTAACCGGACCCTGGCCCATTCCTCTGATGAAGCCGCCAATATGCAGGCAGCCTACCGGCACAGCAACGACAGCCTCAACGCCGGTTTCTGGGACGGACATGTGGAACGCCGGGATTACCGGCGCTTTCAATACGATCTCTCCGACGAGAACAAGCAACTCTGGTGTACGTACAGCAGATGAACCTCCACAAGGCAAAAAACAATCCCGGGACTTTCAGCAACCGTCCCGGGGAGCGAGCCATTCACTCCGATTGGAATAAACAGGAATTTTTCAAATGACACTCAGATTCGCACTGCTTTTCTCTCTGCTCCTCAGTTCCCGGCTTGTTGCCGGCGAAGCTTCCATCACGATAAATGCCGCAAAAGATCGCGGGCCGGTCCGTCAGGCGGTCTTCGGTCAGAACTTCGAGTGCGGCGACAGCCGGGGACTTTTCAGCCTGCCGGCGGACGCTCCCGAACCGCGAGCGCTGGAAGTAACTTACGCTCAGGGATACTGGGACCCGGTCGGCCGAAAGCCGGCTCAGGACGTCGTCGATACCATGAAACGCTTTCCATTCGGAGCACTCCGTTATCCGGGCGGTTGTCTTGCCCACAATTTCCGCTGGAAGGAAAGCATCGGTCCGGTCGAACAACGCGGCAGCAAAATCTGGGAGTTCGGCCTTGACGAATATCTCCGGCTCTGCGAAGCGCTGAACTGCGAGCCCCAAATCATCGTCACCGACTACGGCCTTGCCTGTGACGAGATTCCCCGCGACGCAGCGGATCTGGTGGAATATCTCAATATGCCCGCCACATCGCAATATCCCTGGGCGCAGCGGCGCGCCGCCAACGGCCGTCCGGAGCCTTACCACGTCAAATATTTCGAGATCGGCAACGAATCCATCCACGGCAATCACGCCAACAAACCATTTCGCCGTTATACGCCGGAGCAATACGTCAAATACTTCAACGCCACTGTCGGCGCAATGAAAAAGGTGGATCCTTCCATCCTCGCCGGTTACGTGATGGATGATGCCGGCGGAAGCTGGGATCCGATCGTGGCGCGCGGCTGTGCCGCGGCCGCCGATTTTGCAATCGTGCACAGTTACTATCCTCAGGTGGATTCGATGCCGCCGCAAACCGCTTTCAACACCGCGATGGCCGGAGGCGAACAATTCAGCCACCGCCTGGAAGCCTATCGCAAACTGATCCGCCTCGGAGGCAAAGAGTTGCCGCTCGCCCTCACCGAATTCAACTTCAGTTCCACCTCCCCGAAACCGGACGCCTACCGCTTCAGCTTTTTCGCCGGGCTGGCGAATGCCGAAACCTGGTGCAGACTGCTCCAGCCCGAGGAGAATATCCTGCTGGCCAACTACTGGTACTTGCTGAACGGCATGTACGGCGTCATAACCACCATCCCGGGTAAGATACCGGAAAATTACACGGGGAAACCAACCGGCTTCAAAGCGGCAGCCCGCTTTTTCGAGACGCTCCGGGAATTCACTTTGGATACGCTGGTCGCCTGTTCCGTCTCCGGTTCCCCCCGACTGGAAGCTCCCGCCGCTCCCGGCGTGCTGCCCTCCTACGGCGACCGATATGTAGACGGCGGCGGCGACGGTCTTGAAGTATCGCTTGCTCCGTACAATCCCGCCCCGTTCCGAAAGTTTCCCGAGCTTGCCTTTTCCGGTTCTCATCAGGACGGCACGGTCGCCGTGGAACTCAACCGGTTCAATCAGGAAGCCTATCCCGCATTCGTCACAGTCAACCGCCCTGCGTCACTGCCGGAAGGCGAAGCATGGAAGGTGGAGGTTTCCTGTGAAGCGCGTTTCCTCCCCGCTTCCGGCAATACCGGCACCGGCACTCTCGGGCTCGGCCTCATGGATGCGCGCGGCTGGAACGCGACCCATTGCGCGGCTGCCGTTTACGGAGTAAATTCTGCAAAAGAGTGGACTCCATTCACCCGGACGCTTCAAATGCTCGATGATTCCAGCCAACTGTCACTATTGATCCGCTTCCAGCATATCAGCGGAGCGCTCTCGGGGAGACTCGAATTCCGCAACCTTAAAATCAAGGCGTACCCGGCGGGTCATTTTCCCGCCTATCCCGCCCTCTCCGCTTTCGCGTCCAAGTCGGCGGACGGCAGGCGTCTCGGCTTACTTGTCTTCAACCGGAGCTATGAGCAGGAAATTCCCGTAACACTGAAGCTGGAAGATTTTCCGGCCACCCGTGTCAAAATCGTCTCCCTGTATCAGGAGAAAATCGAATCGGTCGCCGATTTCACTCCGGAACGTCGTGAGGAAAGCGTCATGGGAAACGAGTTCCGCTGTAAGCTCCCGCCGCACTCAATGACGGCCTTCGAATTCAACTGAGCCTCCCAGACGCCAACAGCGGGATATATCAGGGGAGGACGAATACAACCGCTCCCCCGGTCCCCCTTTGCCGCCCTGCTCTACTGGGCCGGCGCGGAATCGATGACGGTTCAGGGGTTGTGATAACTGCCGCCGTGCAGGATGTTCACCGCGCGGAAGAGCTGCTCAAACAGCAGCAGCCGCGCGAGTTCATGCGTAAAAGTGAGCCTGGAGAGCGACCAGAGCAGATCCGCCTTCGCCCGGATTTCAGGCGCGAGGCCGTAGGGGCCGCCGATCACGAACACCACCTTGCGGTCGAATTTCCCCAGCACTTCGGCAAATTTCACGCTGGTGAACTCCTTGCCCTCCTCGGAGAGCGCGACCAGCGCCGCGCCACGATCCCGCTCCAGCGCTTTCAGGATCGCCTGCCCCTCCTTCGCCACATTGGAGTCGGGCAGCTCCTGCACTTCGAGCTTCGCATACGGACCGAGCCACTTCGCAAATTCGTCGCAGCGCGCCTGAATCGCCCGGTCTTTCAGGCGGCCGACCACCAGCACCTTAATCAGCATGGCCGATCACGCCTCCCCCCAGCAGCAGGTCGCCGCGATAGAAAACCGCCGCCTGTCCCGGCGTCACCGCCCGCTGCGGAACCGCGGGAAACACCGCCGCCCCGCCTGCGCCGTCCGGCTCCACCCGGCACGGCACCGCCCGGGAACGGTAGCGGATCTGCACTTCCAGCTCCCCCGACAGATCCGGCGCCCGGCCGGACTGCCACGAAACCCGTTCCACGGTAAAGCGCGACGCGAGCAGCCGCTCCGGTTCGGTTTCCAGCCGGATATCGCCCGATTCGGGATCGATTCCGGCCACGTAGGCAGGCACGCCCAGCGCGACATTCAGCCCCTTGCGCTGGCCGATCGTGAACTCATGCACGCCGTTGTGCCGCCCGACGATCCGCCCCTGATACCGGAACAGTCCGGGACGGCGCGGCAGTTTTTCCAGCCGCCGCAGCGTCTCGCCGAAACTCTCGCCGGGCACCTGAAAGCAGGCATCCTGACTGTCCGGCTTGTCGGAGGTCACAAGGCCGTATTCGGCGGCGATACGCCGCACCTTGCCCTTGTCCATCGCGCCGACCGGAAAGCGCACCATCGACAAAATCGCCTGGTCGAGCCGGTACAGGAAATAGCTCTGGTCCTTTTTCAGGTCGTCCCCCCGGCGCAGTTCATAGACGCCGCCGTGTTCGGAGAGCTTCGCATAGTGGCCTGTCAGCACCTTCGCGGCCCCGGCTGAACGGGCAAATTCGACCAGCTTGCCGAATTTGATCCGGTAATTGCACTCGCAGCAGGGATTCGGAGTGCGCCCGCGGGCATACTCCTGCGCCGCCGGACGCAGCACCTTACATTCAAATTCCGGGAAGAGTTCCAGATAGTGATGTTCGATGCCGAGCTTCGCGCAGATCGATTCCACCGCAGCCTCATCATTTTTCGACGCACACAGCTGCGCCACCGAAAATTCCGGATCGGGATGTTTCAGCCGGAGCGTCACTCCGATCACTTCACACCCCGCCTGCTGCGCCAGAACCGCCGCCACCGAGGAGTCCACCCCCCCGGAAAGCGCCACTATCACCTTCTCTTTCATCCCAAAATCCTCACTGAAACAGTCGACATTTTTATAATATGTCCCCTGCCCTGCCACATTTCAATAGTTGACAAGTTTGTTTTCTGCATTATATTACCTTAATTAAGGAAGAGAGGAGGATTTTCATCATGGCAAAATCTGAAGAAAACAACGGTTTCGGCAACCTTACGCCGCGCGCAAGGCAAATATTGCTGCTGGCACGGCAGGAGGCGGAGCGTTTCAATCACGACTATATCGGCACCGAGCATCTGCTGCTCGGCATTCTCGCGCTGAACGAAGGAGTCGCGGTCAGCGTGCTCAAGTCACTCGGACTCAATCTGCAGCAGCTCCGGCTGGAGGTGGAGAAGAGCTGCGGAGTGGGCGGAGCCACCCAGACCGCCGGCCCGATGCCGCTTTCGCCCCGGCTGAAGCGGGTGCTGGTTTTCGCCGCGCAGGAGGCGCAGGCGATGAACTACAACTTCATCGGCACCGAGCACCTGCTGCTGGCGATCCTGAAAGAGGGAGAAAGCCAGGCGGCCCGGATTCTGCAGAACCTCAACGTGAATCTCGACGAGGTCCGGCAAACCATCATCAAGACGCTCGATTCGGACTACCTGCCCGAAGGTGAGGAAGAGTCCGACTCCGCGGTTCCGCCGAGTTCCGGCGGCAATGCGCCGCAGGGGGGGACGCAGGGGAGCGGCACGGACGCGCTGCCCGCGCTCAACGCCTTCGGGCGCAACCTGACCGAACTCGCCGCCAAGGGCGAACTCGACCCGGTGATCGGCCGCGCCGACGAAATCGAGCGGGTGATCCAGGTGCTTTGCCGCCGCACCAAGAACAATCCGGTGCTGATCGGCGAAGCGGGCGTCGGCAAGACCGCGATCCTCGAAGGGCTCGCCGAGGCGATCGTCGCCAAGCGGGTGCCGGACCTGCTCGCGGATAAGATGATCTACGCGATCGACCTGCCGCTGATGGTGGCGGGCACCAAATACCGCGGCCAGTTCGAGGAACGGATCAAGGCGGTGATCGATGAGGTCCGCAACTCGAAAAAGGTGATTTTGTTCATCGACGAGCTGCACACCATCGTCGGGGCCGGCGGCGCCGAAGGCGCGATGGATGCGGCCAACATCATCAAGCCCGCGCTGTCGCGCGGCGAACTGCAGTGCGTCGGCGCGACCACCCTCGACGAATACCGCAAGGGGATCGAAAAGGACGCGGCGCTGGAGCGGCGGTTCCAGCCGGTGATGGTCAATCCGCCGAGCATCGAGGATTCGATCAAAATCCTCGACGGACTCAAGGAGACCTACGAAAAGCACCACCATGTCGAATACGGCCCCGGCGCGCTCGAAGCGGCGGTCCGGCTCTCCGACCGGTACATCTCCGGGCGATTCCTGCCGGACAAGGCGATCGACGTGATGGATGAAGCAGGGGCGCGCGCCCGGATCAGCAGCGTAGTCCCGCCGCCGGACACCGCTTCGATCGAAGCCGACATCGAAGCGGCCAAGTCGAAGAAGGAAGCCGCGATCGTCGAGCAGAATTTCGAGGCCGCCGCCAAATGGCGCGACGTCGAACGCGAACTCAAACACCGCATCGAGGACCTGCGCGCCAACTGGAAGAAGGAGTGCGCCGACACCCGGACGCTGATCACGAAAAGCGACATCGCCGCCGTGGTCGCCAAGCTCACCGGCGTGCCGCTGCAGCAGATGGAAGAGGGCGAAAGCGCCAAGTTGCTGCGCATGGAGGAGGAGCTGAAGAAATCGGTGATCGGGCAGGACAACGCGGTCGGGATCATCTCCCGCGCGCTGCGGCGCAGCCGCGCCGACCTGAAGAACCCGGCCCGTCCGATCGGTTCGTTCATCTTCCTCGGCCCGACCGGCGTCGGCAAGACGCTGCTGGCGAAGGCGCTGGCGGAGTTCATGTTCGGCGACGCGGATGCGCTGATCCAGGTGGATATGTCCGAATATATGGAGAAATTCAACGTCTCCCGCCTGGTCGGTTCACCTCCCGGCTACGTCGGCCACGGCGAGGGCGGCGAACTGACTGAAAAGGTCCGCCGCCGCCCCTACTCGGTGGTGCTGTTCGACGAGATCGAAAAGGCCCACCCGGATGTGATGCACATGCTGCTGCAGATCCTTGAGGAAGGGCGCATCACCGATACGCTCGGCCGCCGGATCGACTTCCGCAACACGATCATCATCATGACCAGCAACGTCGGCGCGGAACAGCTCAGCAAGGGAGCGGCTCCGCTCGGTTTCGGCGGCGACGCCGCCTCGGGAAACCAGAAGAGCGATGAAAAGCTGCTGGGAATCGCGAAGAAGTTCTTCAAGCCGGAATTCATCAACCGGGTCGACGACATCATCGTGTTCCGCAAGCTGGACAAGACCGACCTGCTGTCGATCGTGGATATCGAGCTGGGCAAGCTGCGCGAGCGCCTGCTCGGCCGGAAGCTGGAGCTTCACATTTCCGACGAGGTCCGCGAATACCTGATCGCCAAGGGATACGAGCCTGAATTCGGCGCGCGTCCGCTGCGGCGCGCGGTAGAGCGGTACATCGAAGACCCGCTCGCCGAGGAGCTGCTGCGCGGCACCTTCGACGAGGCCAAAGGGGTCAAGGTCGAACTCGACCAGCAGAAAGTGCTGTTCTTCCCGGAAAAGTGACAACTATCGGCGAAATATGAGGCCCGCGTTTCCATGAAGCGCGGGCCTTTCTGCATCTCAGCCCGGCCCGTAAAATATGGCATCTTCCCCCGGCCTGCCTGTCGTGCCAGAATCCGGCACCGGATATTGTGCCGCCAAAGCCATGGTTTATTACGGTCTGCAAGGATATCTGTTGATAGATTTGAACGGAACTATCGTTGCAGAATTCACAAAAATGAAAATATTATCAAAACTACTATTGCGTTTCTTCGGTAATTGTGGTATAATTAAAACAATGAAAATATTTTCAAAGAATTTCGGCAGCTTGCTGTCGGGGAGAAAATAATGGCAAACGGAAAAATTACGATCCGGGATATAGCCCGCTGGAGCGGCGTAAGCATTGCAACGGTATCGCGAGTAATTAACGGCAGCGCCGGTGTCAGACCGGAAATCAAGGATCGAATTCTGAATTCGATCGCAGATTGCGGCTGGCAAAGCAATAACCTTAAACTGCGGTTGCAACTGCCGGAGCCGAATGAAAGTGTAATCCTGCTTTCTCCGTCCCATTGCTTTTCGCGGGAGAGCAATCATGTGATGCAACTTTTGGTGAATCGCTGTCTGGAAAATCATTTGCAGCCATACTCTTTTATCGGAAATTCCCTTAAGATGATGGAACTGTGCTGCAATACCCGCCCTTTTGCCACAGTGGTTTACCATTGGGATGGAATCACCGAAGAGAAAGTGAATGAGCTGGTTCAATCCGGGACGCTGACTGTCGTGATTGCTTCAAATCTCCTGTCCAGTTGCAATTGTCCGTTTTTTTGGGCAGATCCCGGGCTATTCACACGTGCCGCAGTGGAAGAGCTGCGTAAAGCCGGTCATGTCCGTATCGGTTATTTTGGAGAGTTCGGAGAATACCTCCACTACGCCGCGCAAAGAAACATAGCCGAACGCGCCCATCGCCGCGTTCGGGAATTGACCCGGCTCCTGCCCGGCTTCTCACCTGAAAACGATACTGTCGGGGACTGTTACGGCAATCTTGACGCTCTCGGAAAAATATTGCGGACAAAGCAGCATACAGCCTGGATCTGTGAGAGTCCGGTACTGGCTAAGCAGCTTTATTATAAGGCGACGGAATTGGGGCTCCGGATTCCCGACGAAATTTCCGTGGTTTGTTTCAGTCATTTCTGCCAGCCGCCGCCGCGCTGGGATTTCCCGTTGCGATTTGCCACAATCGGGACACCGCTGGATGAAATCGTTGATCAGATTGAATCCATTCTTCAGACTGCCAAGCCTCCCAAAGCAGAGATTATAACTCTGAAGCCATTAAGTGAAAGCGGTGATACGATCAGGCCCGTTTCCAGTCATGATAATTTTTGCTGAACAATGGTTATGAAATACATTTAAATTCAGGGAGCAGGCAGTATGTGGAAATTTGTATTGCTTGAATTGTCGGCGAATACTTCGCAATGCCGTTGGAATTCCGCATAATAACCGGATATGTGAAATACTATATCCGGCTTATGAGTTTAATTTCTCAAATGAACCTTTTATCGAGAAAGAGCAAGTATGAAAAACAAGCAGAAATCATTTCATATATCCGTTAGTATGTGGCGTAATTTCACATTGATTGAATTGCTGATCGTGATAGCGATCATAGCCATTCTTGCTTCAATGCTGCTTCCTGCCTTGAACAAGGCCAGAGCAAAAGCCAGAGAAACGGCCTGCCATTCCAATCTGAAACAACTTGGGACTTACAGTCACTTTTATATAAGTGATTGGGACGGGTTCTATCCTGGCGGCAGAAATTGGTGCAGTGATCTGCAAAGCTATATGCCAGGTATCAGCAAGAACGGAAATTCCGGGAAATTATATCTTTGTCCGGGAGCACGCCCGACAGTAACGGAAGGAAGTCATGTCGGCAAGAAAACAGTAAACAGTTATGCGATCAGCGGTACCTTCCTCTCGAAAGAGACGGATGGTAAGTTGCGTTTTACTTATTACAATTCACCAGACTTCAGGGCCAAAGATTCACAAGTTCGATTACCTGCTCAGAAGATCTATTTAAACGATTACGGCGAATCTGCTTATCTAACAGATTCCACTATAAATGATCGAAAGCTTGCCAATCGGCATTCGGGACGCGGGTCTATTCTGCTGGTGGATGGTCATGTACAAAGCCAAACAATCAACGCACCGGAATATGCTGTACAACAAGACAAACCGAATGCAGCGGCATATGTGGTAGATTCACGGGAAAATGTAACTTTCTATTAATCAATACAAACTACGGAGGATACAATGAAAAGACTCATCACCGCTTTGTTCGGCAGCCTGATCTTTACAGTCTGGGGAGCAGAGACCAATCTTTACAGCAATCCCGGCTTTGAGGAATGGAATACCCGGGACGACCTTCCCGCCACCGCCTGGCGCTGGGTCCTGCCTCGAAACAGCCGGAATGCGTTTGAAATATTTGAACGGACAGACAAGGAAAAACATTCCGGCCAATATTCCCTGCACCTGAAAGATTCCGATAAGAGTCCGGTCAATCATACGCTCGGTTTCAACATCGGAGAAAAAGAGGCGGAACAACTGGGACTCGGAGGAAAAATTCTGCATTTCTCCGCCTGGGTTAAACAGATTGCAGCTTCCCGGCCCGGAATCGTCGGCATCAGTCTTTATGCCGTCGGTTCAGACAAGAAAGTATATACTGCCAACGCAACGGTTGATGCGGCAGGCCCCACCGGCTGGGGCGAATTGCAAACGAAACTGAAACTGCCGGAGAAGCCTGTGCATATCATTGCCTTCCTGTGGTGTGCAAACGGTTTCAACAATACAGGAGAAGCCTACTTCGATGATATCGTACTGACAGCAAGTCCGGTATCGCAGGATGTAACTTCCTATTAATTATATATAAACGACGAAGAATACAATGAAAAGACTCATCACCGCTTTGCTCAGCAGCCTGATCTTTACAGTCTGGGGAGCAGAGACCAATCTTTACAGCAATCCCGGCTTTGAGGAATGGAATACCCGGGACGACCTTCCCGCCACCGCCTGGCGCTGGGTCCTGCCTCGAAACAGCCGGAATGCGTTTGAAATATTTGAACGGACAGACAAGGAAAAACATTCCGGCCAATATTCCCTGCACCTGAAAGATTCCGATAAGAGTCCGGTCAATCATACGCTCGGTTTCAACATCGGAGAAAAAGAGGCGGAACAACTGGGACTCGGAGGAAAAATTCTGCATTTCTCCGCCTGGGTTAAACAGATTGCAGCTTCCCGGCCCGGAATCGTCGGCATCAGTCTTTATGCCGTCGGTTCAGACAAGAAAGTATATACTGCCAACGCAACGGTTGATGCGGCAGGCCCCACCGGCTGGGGCGAATTGCAAACGAAACTGAAACTGCCGGAGAAGCCTGTGCATATCATTGCCTTCCTGTGGTGTGCAAACGGCTTCAACAATACAGGAGAAGCCTACTTCGATGATATTGAACTGACCGCAGGTCCGGTATCACAGGCGGATGAAACTCCCAGGCCGCCGCAGGCGATCGTGACGGAAAAGCCCGAAACCATTGCTTCGGGCAGGCCGTATGTTTCGTTTTACCCGGCTCCGCCCAGTTGGGAATACCGTCTCTGGGGTGGCTTCAAATTTCAGGAACTTCCCGGAACGACAAAAGATATTCAGCTCAAAATACTCAAACCGACAGCCCCGTGGGGAGGAATCTCAATCACAACCGGATATTTAGACCGACGCTATGATCTGTCCGCAGTACCACTGGAACAGTTAAGTATTTGTTTTTACTTGTCGCGAAATATCCCGGTTCAGGTCGGCTTGCCTGAAACGAACAAAATTGTCATCAAACAGGGAGTACCGGATGAGGGAAGATTCCGTTATCAGATTCCCATGTCATCCTTCAAACGAAAGGACGGACAACGTGACGTTTCAGGAATTTCCCTTCAATTTCCGGAATCCCTGAAGCCGGGAGAGCTGGCGATTTCAGAACCGGGCATCTATACAGCCCGGCAAGCTCCAGTGCCGAAATGGTCTGTTTCCCGGGAAACGGAAGCATACAGGAAAGAATGTGAACAGCCCGGACAAATAACAAATGATGGCTATACCCGTCCGGAAATCCGGAACGGGACGTGGTATGTCAATGGCAAACCGCAATTTTATCTCGGCCCCTGGATCTACAATCGCAATAATGTGGACTGGAATCAAAATACGAATCCTCTGAATATTAATCACATCGCCTATCAGCTCGGTCCCAATAAAAAGGTGTTCGACGTGATGGGCTTCAATTCAGCTCAGATATCCGCAGCTCACGCTCTTCCGGGGCAGGCGCTTTTCGGCTTGCCCGTTCCGGTTGATTATCGGAAATCGGAGCAGGAGTTTGCGGAATACTTTGCCGGCTTTCAGAATATTCCGCTGGTACTTGATTTTGCGTTCGGATATCATAAGGCACTCAAAGCGGATGATCCTCAGAAGCATGCGGAGCTGGATCAGCGCAATGGCAAATGGCATGCGTTCATCCCCTTCTGCCCGGAACATCCGGAGGGGGACCGCTATTACCGGAATTATTTTCTCGGCGGACTCCGTACCGCTTTGAAAAATCATTCCAATATATTTGTTTACGAGTTGTTCAACGAATCTTCCTACGACTGCCGGTGCCGTTTCAATGTCGCTGAATTTGCCCGCCGAATGGAGAAAAAATACGGAACCATTCAAAATGCGAACAGAATCTGGGAGACAGTTTTCGACAGCTTCCGGGAAATTGCGAATATCACTGATTTTCAGCAATATAAAAAACTCTGGCCGGACTGGTGTAAATTTTCCGCACAGCGTTATGCGGAGATTCTGACAAAGTATTCCGACTTGATCCGGAGCGTCGATAAACGCGAAAATGTATATTACACGGAACAGGCGTGGGGAGTGCCGCCGGCACACACGGGCATGGATTACCGGCTCATCGCGGACGCTCTTGACGTTCTGGCGATCGAAGGCGGCTGGCGCTATGGATTTGCCTCGAATCTGGCTGCTCGTAATGAAATGGAAACGGTCGTGGTTTCCGGCGGAAGTTCACACTGGTTCAACTGCGATTTCTATCAGGCGCTGGCCAAGGGGAAAAAACCGGTCATAAACGATGAACATTACTGTACCCGCATTGAACAGGGGATCAGAGTTCCGAGCAGGAAAGAGGATATGATCACTTCTCTCTGGATGGAACTTATGCACGGGATTTCTTCCAACTATACCTATGTATGGGATAAACGCTCCTACGACTGGAAAACTTATGAACAAGCAAAGGAAAACGTCATCAAGCCTTCCTACAAATCATCATCGCTGCTGAATCCCTACAACTGGCCCGTGTCCGAATTAAAGGCGTTCAAACTGTTCGAGCAGGAATTGGAGCCGTACAAAGAGAAGATCCTTCCGTTCCCAAGAACCAAACCCGCCACGGTAGCGATTTTCTATTCCTATCCGACTCTTCGAATGAGTCCGTTTCTGAACTATAAGTTCAACAAACGCATGGAAAGCTGGTATGCCTCTTTGCTGCATGCGCAGATTCCTGTCAGGTTCGTCTTTGAAGAGGAACTTGCCGCCGGACTTGAAGAGAATATCGCTGCGCTGGTATTTCCTGCCGCAGATTATGTTTCTCCCGGGACGCTCGAAAATCTGAAGCGTTTCCGGAAACGCGGCGGCATCGTCATCGCGGAGCAGAATGCATTCCGCTATGATGAGTATTCCGAACCGCTGCCGGTAATCGATGACCTCATTCGTCTGGATGGAAACGACGCGTCAAAACTTCCCCCAATCCTGATCGGGAAAGGAATCAGGCGGTACGGCTCCATCTCTCCTGCCGACTTCTCCGAACCAATCAGAATGACCGATCTGCAAATCATTGACCGGGGAGATTTCAAGCTGATTTTCTGCGTCGCCATGGGAGATATCGCCAGCCGTCTGGCAGAAATCAAGTTGGATCTTGATGACTCGGGAGCTTTCTATCTTTATGATGCAGTCGGAAAACGCATTTTGAAAAACGGAGTTCACGAACAGTGGAGCACTGCAGACCTGAAACGCGGTTTCCAATGGGTGCTGCCGCCTCAGGAGCGTGTCCTTTTCACGCTGGAACGGAAACGGCCCTCCGGTGCATCGGAAATTTCTCCGGCGGAGATCATTGCTGAAGTTCAAAAACGCCGGGAACAGGAAAAGGAAAGAATTTTGCAGTTTCACAAGGAACAGGCCAGACAGCGCGAAGCTTATGCGCAGGCACGCATCTGGCACGAAGTTTCCGTTTCTCAATGTCATCCTGTCGATCTCAGGAAATTTGTCAACATGGATTTTAAAGACGATATTGCAGGCGATGAAAAAGGCGGTTGGTTTGATCAGGGAGGAAACGACTTCGCCAACATGCCGCTTGGGAAACAGATTTTGGCGGGAGTGCCGTTTGAGATCATCGATCCGGCTGAAAACAACGGCAAGGGAGTCATGGTTCTCTACGGAACAAACCGGAAATATTTTCCCGGAAAGATTTCAGGCATTCCCGTAAACGGGAAAGCGGCGGCACTTTATTTCCTTCATACCATGGGATGGGAGGAAAATGAAAAAGTGCTGACATATAAGGTCAACTATGCTGACGGAACCGCCGTTGAAATTCCCATCATCGGCGGCAGAGACATCGGCGGCTGGTGGGGGGCCACTCCGCTGCCGAATGCAAAAATCGCAGTGGAAGCATCCAACGCTGAAAAAGATCTGGTGAACATGCAGTGCTTCCGCTGGCGTAATCCGCATCCGGAAAAAGAAATTCGCACCATTGATATTGTTTCCGCACAGAGCGGAGCCGTTCCAGCAATCGCTGCGATTTCCCGGGAGTTGCCGTAAAGTGATGGCATTATTGTAACTTCCTGTCTCAAAAATATATAGATACCCTCATACAGAGGTTCTGATCACGCT
>ENA-UOJS01002014-UOJS01002014.1-human-gut-metagenome-genome-assembly--contig:-C74-NODE-2014-length-15076-cov-22.522602_pt1 | contig 15076 bp, 11 predicted proteins | sample MGYA00242355_ERZ723902 | MGnify/ENA metagenome assembly ERZ723902 | reverse complement strand
GATCCATGCCCATGGAGCCCTCGTCCTTGACGTTGCACACGTCCACCACGCGGCCATGCTGGTGCGCGCCCACGCTGACGCCGCCGCCCAGATGACAGACGATCAGATTCACGTCCTCGTACTTCTTGCCCAGCTTCTCGGCGGCCTTGCGCCCCACGGCCTTGTGGTTCAGCGCGTGGAACTGGCACAGGCGGCGGAACTCGGCAAAGCCGGTGTAGTGGGCGATCTCAGTCATCTCGTCCACGCAGACGGGATCCACGAAGAAGGCGGGGATGCCCACCATGTCGCCCAGCTTCCGCGCCAGATACGCGCCCAGATTGGAGGGATGCTCGCCATAGGGCGCGGCCTCCACGTCGGCCATGACCCTGTCGTTGACGGCGTAGGTGCCGGAGGGAATGGCGCGGTACAGACCGCCCCGGCCGCACACGGCGGCGAAGTCGGTCAGCTGATAGCCCGCCTCGGTGATGGCCTTGAGAATGGCCTCCTTGCGGTAATCGGCCTGATCGATGACGCGGGGGAACTGATCCAGCTCCTCGGCGGAGTGATCGATCGTGACCTTGAACAGCTGCTCCTCGTCCTCGAATACCGCGATCTTGGTGGAGGTAGCGCCGGGGTTAATGATCAACAGCTTCATGTTCTCTCCTTCTGCCGCGTCTATGGCGGGCTGATTTCGTTAAATATTTCACCGAATCACTCGGTGATTTTATTTTATTATGGCACTGCCCGCGCCGGATGTCAACGGCCTTTTCCGTTTTTTCAAAAGCTCGTCGTTTCGCACAAAAAAACACCGTGAACGCTGTTGAAAACAACGTTCACGGTGTTTAACTTATTCCTCGTGCCGCAGGGCTGTCCGCTCAGATATCATTTGCCATTTCGCCTATCATTCCCAGCATATCCCTCAAGGCCGTTATCCCCGGTACTGCCAGCACATTGATGCGGATCACCGTAACGATAAGTACAACCAGCCCGCCGATAAGACCCACCAGCGACAGCACGAAGGCTATCGTTCGCTTGTCTCCGGTATAGCCCTCTTTCTTTGCCTTGTCAGTCCATACCAAGCCGAGGATGCCCAGTACAACAGACGCCACGGCAGAGTAGCCGAAAAACCAGAATACCACGGCGGCAATGCCCATTATCAAGCCCGCAACAGCTGTGTTTTCGCCCGGCTCCCGCCCACTCTCCGGCGGCCGCCTCTCTTCACGCTTACCCATCCGCTCCTCCTTTTCTGTGTATGCCTTTACTCCTCCTCGTGCCGCCAGCCCTCCAGCAGCGCGGCGGCCATGCGCCGTCCCCGGCGGGGCAGATCGAATGCCCCCTCGTAAATGCGCCATTCCAGCAGCATACCCCGGTGCAGCGCCACCAGATCGGCCACCAGCTCCTCCCGGTCGCGCCCGGCGTGGACAGAGCCCTCCTGCTTGCAGCCGTCCACCAGCTCCCGCAGCACCCGGAAGTACACGCGCTTTTCGTTATCCCGCAGGATGCCCTGCTGGGGATAGCGGATGCCGTGGATGAAGCTGCGGTACAGGGACGGGTCGTTGGCGCTGATGACCAGAGCCTGCCCCACGAAGTCCAGCAGCTTGTCGTGCCAGCTGTTGGCCTCGTCCGCCAGATAGCTCTCCTCCAGCACGCTGTACTGGGCGTCCACGCTGCTGGTCACCTGAATGACCAACTCGTCCTTGCTCTTGAAATAGTGGTAGATATTCCCCACCGAGCATCCCGCCGCCTGCGCGATCTGTTCCACGGATACGTTCTCAAAGCCCTCCTTGTCAAACAGCTCCAGCGCCACCGCCTGTATGCGGGAGCGCATTTCCATGGCCTGCTTCTTCCGGGAGGTAAGTTCCTTCTTTATCATCGCGCGTTCCAGCTCCTTTGGTGCAAGTTTTATCTTGACAGTATCATAACAATTTTTCCCCGGCAGGTCAAGAGACAGCTGCGCAGCGCGGAAAAATGCTGCGCCAAAAAAGAAAGACACCCGTATGGGTGTCTCAGCCCGCACGATTTGATGGCTGCAGAATCATGATCTCCGTCATACTTACGCCGTAAACAGCTTGAAGTCCGGCGATGACATCAAGACTGTGCAGGAAAATCTCGGACATCAGACCGCGGCGTTTACCCTTGATGTGTACGCTCACGCCACAAACAGTATGAAACGTGAGAGCGCAAACAGAATGGATCAATACATCCATAGTGTGACAAAAACATAAAGGGTCAAGATAAGGGTCAGCACTTTCGAGGAAAAGAAAAAATCCTTGAAAGCACAAGGCTTTCAGGGATTTTTTGATGGTGCGCGAGGCGGGACTTGAACCCGCACGTCCGTAGTGGACACTAGAACCTGAATCTAGCGAGTCTGCCAATTCCACCACTCGCGCGTCGAACAAGTGAGATTATAGTATGTAGAGGTCAAATTGTCAACCCCTTTTTTCAAAAAATTTCAAGTTTTTTTCTAAGTTCCTTTAAACCTGCACTGACCCTCCGGCAGATGCCGGAGGGTCAGTGTATTCTATCCTAAGAATCCGCTCATATCGGGTACGGAGTCGTCCATCGTGTCGTCGCGGTCGCCGTTGGGCATGTTGAAGTCATTGTCCTCTTCCTCATCTCCGAAGAAGCCGTTCCAGCCGCCCAGCATCATAAAGGCATCCTCCACCACGATCTCGTCGTGCCCCTCGATCAGCTCGCGCTGGTAGTTCAGCACCGAGCCGGTGACGGTGGTCACGTTGCCGTCGCTGTCCGCCATGTTGACGGTGTAGCTGGGCGCGGTGTGCATGGTGCACACGGAGGTGGGCGCGTTATCCGCCGCCACCAGCGCCGTATAGACGCGGCTGCCGCGGACATCCAGCGCGCAGTTCTCCGACGCCAGCATACCGCTGTCGGCGCAGACGGCCACACTGGTCAGCCCGGCGCAGGAGAAGAAGTCCTTATCGGGCAGATCCTCATGAATGGCCTTCATGACCTTCTGGAAGATCACGGCGCAGGGGTTGCCGCTGGCCACGATGCGCTGGTTGTGCTCATAGCCCGCCCAGACGGCGCAGCTGTAATAGGGCGTATAGCCCGCGAAGTAACGGTCCTTGTTGCTGTTGGTAGAACCGGTCTTACCGGCGATGTGCATACCGGGGAACTGCGCCTGATAGCCGGTGCCCTGCAGGGATGCCTCCTGCAGGAGGCTGTTCATCAGCGCCGCAGTGGTGTTCTTCATGGCCACGGTGGACTTTGCCTCGTTCTCCAGGATCACGTTGCCGTTGGCGTCCTCCACGCGGACGAAGGTGCGGGGCTTGGTGTACACGCCCTCGTTGACGAAGGTCGCGAAGCCCGCGGCCATCTCCTCGGTGGTAACGCCCTTTTCAAAGCCGCCCAGCGCCATGTTGCCCACCTGCTGGGAGTCGGTATACGTCAGGTTCTCGAAGCCCAGCTTGTTCACCAGGAACTCGTAGGAGCGATCCACGCCGTAGGCCAGATTTGTCCGCACGGCGCAGGTGTTCAGGGACTGTCGGAGCGCAAGGTGCAGGGGCATAAGACCCTGATAGCGCCAGTTGTCGTTTCGCGGCCACACGTCGCCGTTGAGCAGCATGGGGTAGTCGTCGATGACGCTGGCGCCGTTTATGGTGCCGTCATCCAGCGCAGGGGCGTAGGTGGACAGAGGCTTGATGGCGGAACCGCACTGCCGTGCGTTCACCGCCCAGTTCCACACGCGATCCGCCTGCTTCTCACCCGCGCCGCCGATCATGGCCACCACATAGCCGTTGGTGGGATCCACAATGGTCAGCGCGATCTGCAATTGATCCTCCACCTGCTCGCCGGCGGAGTTGGTATAGCTGCTGGTATAGGGGATGTTGCTCAGGTCGTAGCACACATCCTCGGCGATCTTCTGGTACTTGGGGTTCTGGGTGGTGTAGATCTTATAGCCCTTGCCGTGTACCATGTCCCACGCCTGCTCATAGGCGGTGTAGGTGGTGCCGTTGTCCCGCACCTTGTCGGTGATGCCGTACTTCTCCACCAGCGCGTCGGCCACATCGCCGATCATGGCCTCGGTGAACCAGGAGTACCGCCCCTTGATGGTGGGCTCCTCCTCGTCCGCCGGGGATTCGGTATCATCGGCGGGCGGCTCCTCCGGCTCCTGATCGGTGACGGTGCCGTCGCTGCCCACATACTTGCCGGAGATGGTGAAGCCGTTGGAGAACACGATGTCCTCGGCCTTGGCCTCGTCATACTCCTCCTGGGAGATCTTGCCCTGCTCCAGCATGGCGCCCAGAATGGTCAGCTGCCGCTCGCGGTTGTTCTCCCGCGTCCAGGAGCTGAGGGTGGGGTCGTACATGGAGGGGTTGTTGGTGATACCCATCAGGCTGGCACATTCCGCCAGCGTCAGGTCGGACACATCCTTATTGAAATACATGCGGGAGGCCGTTACCACGCCGTAGCAGCTCTGACCGAAGAACACCTCGTTCAGATAGGCCTCCAGTATCTCGTCCTTTTCGTAGCGCTTTTCCAGCTCCAGCGCCCGGTAGATCTCCGTGATCTTACGCTTTACCGTCACCTCGTTGTCGCCGGTGACGTTCTTCACCAGCTGCTGGGTGATGGTGGAGCCGCCCTGCACGTTCTTGCCGAACAGGGTGTATACGATGGCGCGGGTGGTGCCCTTCCAATCCACGCCGTGGTGCTTCTCAAACCGCTTGTCCTCGATGGCGATGGCGGCCTCCTGCAAATACTTGGGGATGTCCTCCAGATCCGTCCAGATGCGGTTCTCCGAGTTCAGGTACAGCGTCTGGTACATGACCCATTCGCCGGTGTCGGGATCCTGGCTGTACAGCTCCGTGGATACCTTCGTCTCGAACTCGTCCAGATAGACCTCCACCTTACCCCGCATGGTGCTGTTGATATACGCCATGAATATACCGGAGAAGATGGTCAGCGTCACCACGAATACCAGCAGCAGTGTGCCGATGATCCGCCCGGCCTTCCGCCAGCCGTTTTTCTGTTGGGGCGTCATATTGCGGACGCGCTCCTGCGCCTCGTGCTGCACGCGCCGCGCGCCCTCCTTCGCTTCCGTTTCTATGTGCCGGGCGCTCTGCCGGATGCGTCCCATAAAGTCGGGGGACGACGACCGTCTGCGCTTGTTCTCACTCAAGACAGGGCACCTTCCTTTCTCTTTGATGTTCCTGTTGTGGCTTTGTACGGTGAGCGGCATGTTTGCATACCGACCCAGTATAAGAGACATTCTACCATACCTGTCAACTGCAAAAAAAGAGATTTTTTGTTAAATTATGCCTTTCCCGGCAAACTATTCCCGTTATTCTCCCCCGTTTTCCGGTTTTTCAGTCCCGCATGGGGCATAAATTGCCGAACAGTTCCTCTTGCGTTTTTCCTCCGCTTCGGGTATACTATGGGCAACAAGACAAAGGAGGACTTTCCATGAGCGAGGAATTCGGCCCCAATTTCATCACACTGACGGATGAGGACGGCAACGACATAGAGCTGGAATACGTGGACGCGCTGGAGCTGGACGGCCAGACCTACATGGCGTTCTTCCCTGTGGTGGAGGACGACGCGGACGAGGAAGCCGCCGAGGAATACGGCCTGGTGATCCTGAAGTCCGTGATGGAAAACGGCGAGGAGCTTCTCAGCACGCTGGACAGCGACGAGGAGCTGGACAAGGTCTACGACCTGTTTATGGAGCAGATCCTGTCCGACGAGGAGGAGTAATTTTTCGTCCTGCCGATGACGGGACGCCGCCGGTTGAGCCGGAAAATTGACTGGATTTTTCGCCAAGACGAGGCGCGGCGGTGCAGCCATACTTTGTGTATGGCAAAGCGCCGCAACGAAGTATTGGCGGAAAAGATGAGCGATGGGCAGCGGTTCTATTTATCCTGACATTGGTTATACGGGACGTCGGATCGGTAGATGGTTTGCAGGCCTCCCGCCTGCCTTCTGCGGGCGGACGCTGGAAGCAGTAAAGTCGGCCGGAGACGACCCACCTGCGAGCTGTGCAGGTTATAACATGGCCGCTGCCTGTCGCTGAGCACAAGACCCCCACTCCAGACGGAGTGGGGGTCTTGTGCTCAGTTTGGCAAAAAAATCCGTTCGGACGGCTTTGACAGGCCGGCTCATTTTAATTGTGGTAAAATGTTCACAAATTCCCGGCGTTTCCCCCTTGCGAAATGCGGCACGGTACGGTATAATAATTTGGCATTTTACTAACAAGGGCGTACTGCGCCCAAAATTGAGAGGAATGAAATTCATGAGCGCATCAAGAGAAAAGAAGACCCGTCAGGATCTGGCGGCACAGGGCATCACCGACCCCAAGAAGATCCGCGAGGCCGAGGAGAAGGCCAAGGCGCGCAAGAGCAATATCCTGTACGGCGTGATCGCCGGCGTGTTCGTGCTGGTGGCGGCGGCACTGCTGGTGTGGAACTCCGGCGTGCTGCAGCGGAACGCCGCCGCACTGAGCATCGACGGCGAGAAGTACAGCGCCAGCCAGGTAAACTATTTCTACTACAACATCAAGAACAACATTCTCAACGGCAGCTACTCCAGTCTGTACGGCGTGTCCAAATCCACCCCGCTGGATCAGCAGGTGATGAACGACACCGCCAAGATGTTCCTGGGCGTTGAGGACGAGGGCGATGTCACCTGGGAGCAGTTCATCCACGATTACGCCATCAAGCAGATGACGCTGATCGTGAAGGAGGCCAAGGAAGCCGAGGCCAACGGCCACGGCGCCGACGACCACACCGAGGAGGAGGTAGCCTCCACCATCGAGCAGTACACCGCCTATGCCAAGGAGAACGGCTACTCCCTGAAGGAGTACCTGAAGCTGGCCTTCGGCAAGACCATGACCGTGTCCACGTTCAAGGACATGATCCGTCTGGTGGATGTGGCCAGCCACTACGCCAGCGAGTACTCCGAGGAGCTGAGCTACACCGCCTCCGATCTGGAGAGCTACTACAACGACAACAAGTCCTCCTTCAACGTGGCCAGCTACGAGTCCCTGTACTTCAAGGGCACCGCTGACTCCACCACCGATGCCGACGGCAACACCGTTGCGCCCACGGACGAAGAGAACGCCGCCGCCAAGGAGAAGGCCATTGCCGACGCCGATGCCGCACTGAAGCTGTATCAGGCGGGCGACCCGCTGGAGACGGTGTCTCTGGCCTACGAGAGCGCCGCGTACAGCAACACCGAGGCCGGCAGCAACTCCGGCGACGAGGCCAGCGAGTGGCTGTTTGACGAGAGCCGCGCAGACGGCGACAGCACCGTGATCACCACCGACAGCGGCAGCCGCGTGCTGGTGTTCCACAGCGCCGGCCGGCAGGAGTACGCCTCCAGAGACGTGCGCCACATCCTGTTCATGGCGGACACCACCGGTCTGGACAGCAAGTCCGAGACGTATGCGGCCGACCTGCAGGCGGCCAAGGACGCTGCCAAGGCCAAGGCCGAGGACGCTCTGGCACAGTGGAAGGCCGGCGACGCCACTGAGGACAGCTTCGCGTCTATGGCCAACGAGCTGAGTGAGGACGGCGGCAGCAACACCAACGGCGGTCTGTACACCAAGGTGCTGAAGGGGCAGATGGTCACGGAGTTCAACAACTGGCTCTTCGACGAGAGCCGCAAGCCCGGCGACACCGGCGTGGTGTACGGCGAAAGCTCCAACTACGCTGGCTACCACGTCATGTACTTCGTGGGCGACGACGTTCCCTGCTGGCAGGTGCAGGTGGAGAACACCCTGCGCAGCCGCGACACCGAGGCTTGGCAGAAGGGTCTGACCGACAGCGCCGAGGTGGTACAGCTGTCCGGCATGAAGCACGTGGGCTGAGTTTCCCCTTCCCGGCATCTATGAACGAACGCTTTCTCAGAACTGAGATGATAGTAGGCGCACCCGCTCTGGACAAGCTCCGCCGCAGCCATGTGGCGGTGTTTGGCCTGGGCGGTGTGGGCAGCTACGCCGCTGAGTGCCTGGCACGCAGCGGCGTTGGCACTTTAACGCTGGTGGATCAGGACACGGTGTCCGTGTCCAACATCAACCGGCAGCTGTGCGCCCTGACCTCCACCGTGGGGCAGTACAAGGCCGAGGTGGTGGCCGACCGGGTACGGGATATCAACCCCGACGCCGTGGTGTACCCCATCTGCGCCACCTACGACGCCGCCCACCGGGAGGAATTCTTTACCCGGCGGTTCGACTACATACTGGACTGCATCGACCTTGTCAGCTGCAAGCTGGATCTGATCCAGCAGGCGCACCTGCGGGGCATCCCCATCCTGACGGCGCTGGGCACCGGCAACAAGCTGGAGCCGGAGCTGCTGCGGATCGCGGATATTTCCCAGACCAACGGCTGCCCGCTGGCGCGGGTCATGCGCAAGGAGCTGCGCAGCAAGCTGGGGCTGCACCACCTGAAGGTGGTGTTCAGCCCGGAGCAGCCCCACGAGACGCAGCAGCTGGAGACGCCCCCTCCCGGGCGGCGCAGCGTGCCCGCCAGCGTCCCCTGGGTGCCCTCGGTGGCGGGGCTGCTGATGGGCGGCGCGGCGGTACGCGATCTGATAGACGGCGGAGGACTGGTACCATGATACTCACCGGTGTATTGATCAACGCCGCCGCTGTTGCGGCCGGCGGCGTTCTGGGCACATTGGGCGGCAGGCTCATGCCCGAAAAGATGAAGCAGACCGTGCTGGCCGCCACGGGTCTGGTATCCATCGGCATCGGCATCTCCGGCGCCATCGGCAGCAGCAACCAGCTGATCCCCATCCTGTCGCTGGTGATCGGCTCCGTTATCGGCGAGCTGCTGCACATCGAGGACGGCGTCACCCGCGCCGGCGACTGGCTGCAAAAAAGATTCGGCAAGTCCGGCTCCATCACCGAGGGCTTTGTCACCGGCTCGCTGGTGTTCGCCGTGGGCGCAATGGCTGTGATGGGGTCGCTGGAGAGCGGTCTGAAAAACGATCACACCATTCTGATGACCAAGTCGGTCATCGACATGGCCGGGTCGGTGGCCTTTGCCGGTTCGCTGGGCATCGGCGTGGCGTTTTCCGCCCTGTCCATTCTGGTGCTGGAGGGCACCGTCACCCTGCTGGCCTCCCTGCTCACCGGCGTTCTGACCGACGCGGTCATCACTGAGATCAGCGTCACCGGCTCGCTGATCATCATCGGCGTCGGGCTGAATGTATTGGGTCTGACCAAGCTGCGCATTATGAACATGACCCCGGCGCTGCTGCCCATCCTTCTCTGCCGCTTCATGTAAAGGAGTTTACCATGTCATTTGAAGGCTATTCCCCCGCCGCGCTGGATTTCCTCTGGGGCATCCGGTTCAACAATGAGCGCGGCTGGTTCCTAGCGCACAAGGAGGACTATCAGTCCCATGTGCTGGCGCCCACCCGGGCGCTGGGCGAGCAGGTCTACGACGCCATGCACGAAAAGCATCCCCACGAGCCGTTTCTGCTGAAGATGTCCCGCATCTACCGGGACGCCCGGCGGCTCCACGGGCAGGGCCCCTACAAGGATCACCTGTGGTTCTGCATCCGCGCCGGCGGCGAGGACTGGACAGGCCGCCCCACCTTTTATTTTGAGGTAGCGCCGGACTATTACAGCTACGGCATGGGCTTCTGGGCGCCCAAGGCCGCCCTGATGGAGGCCTATCGCCGCCGCATCGGCCTGCACCCGCAGGAGCTGGAAAAGCTGGTGCGGAAATTCAACAGGCAGACGCAGTTCGTCCTCACCGGGCAGGAGTACAAGCGCAAAAAGGGCGACACCTCCCCGCTGCTGGAGCCGTGGTACAACCGCAAATCCCTGAACTTCCAGCACGAGCTGCCGCCGGACGAGCGGCTGTTCTCCCCGGAGCTGGCGCAGGACATTATCACCGGCTTTGACGGGCTGATGCCCCTGTACAAGTATTTTGACGCCCTCTGCGCCGCCGAAGCCGCTGGCGAAAAATAAGCACATTTTGTACCGTTTTCACCTTGACAATCGGCGTACAAACGATTAAAATAGCACATACTGAATGAGGGAGTAATTCCGCAGCGCCCTGCGGCGCGGCGTGGCACACCGTCATCCCGGCGCGCAAGCGCCCGATGTGTCCTGAAAGAATGAGACTCATGCACCGACATAGCCTGTCCGTGCATGGGTCTTTTTCTTTGCCCGCAGGCGCATGATCTCAGATAGTAAGGAGCGATACACATGAACAACGATTACAACCGCAGCCCGCAGGAGGTTCTGGAGGAGCTGGGCTCCTGTCCCACCGGCCTGACGGAGCAGCAGGCGGCGGAGCGGCTGGCCAAATACGGCTCCAACAAATTGCAGGAGGCGGAAAAGCCCACCCTGCTCCAGCGCTTTCTGACCCAGCTGAAGGATCCCATGCTGCTGATCCTACTGGCAGCGGCGGCGGTGTCCGCCGTGACCAACGCCCTCAGCGGCGAGAGCTTCACCGAGGTGTTCATCATCCTCATCGTGGTGCTGCTGAACGCGGTGCTTGGCGTGGTGCAGGAGAGCAAGGCCGAGGCCGCCATCGAAGCCCTGCAGACCATGACCGCCGCCAAGTGTAAGGTGCTGCGCGGCGGCCACCAGACCGTTATTGAAAACAGCCAGCTGGTGCCCGGCGACGTGGTGCTGCTGGAGGCCGGCGACGCCGTGCCCGCCGACGGGCGGCTGCTGGAGAGCGCCTCCATGAAGATCGAGGAGGCCGCGCTGACCGGTGAGAGCGTCCCCGTCACCAAGGCGGTGGAGCTGCTGACCGGCGACAACATCCCCCTGGGCGACCGGCGGAACATGTGCTACATGGGCAGCACCGTGGTCTATGGCCGCGGCAAGGCCGTCATCACCTCCACCGGCATGAACACCGAGATGGGCAAGATCGCCGGCGTGCTGGCGCAGACGGAGCAGGAGCAGACGCCGCTGCAGCGCAAGCTCAGCGAGCTGGGCAAGACCATGAGCAAGCTGGTGCTGGCCATCTGCGTGTTCATCTTCATTTTTGATCTGGTGGTGGCAGGAGAGTTCACCCTGAACACCGTGCTGAGCACCTTTATGGTGGCCGTCTCGCTGGCGGTAGCCGCCATCCCGGAGGGTCTGGCCACGGTGGTGACGGTGGTGCTGTCCATCGGCGTGACCAACATGAGCAAGCACCACGCGGTCATCCGCCGCCTGACGGCGGTGGAGACGCTGGGCTGCACGCAGGTGATCTGCTCCGACAAGACCGGCACCCTGACCCAGAACAAGATGACCGTGGTGGAGCACACCGGCCCCACGGAGCTGCTGGGCACCGCCATGGCGCTGTGCAACGATGCCGCGCTGGAGGACGGCGGCGCTGTGGGCGAGCCCACCGAGGCGGCGCTGGTGAATTTTGCCGCCGCCAACGGGCTGAACAAGGGCACGCTGGAAAGCCGCCAGCCCCGCTGCGGCGAAGCGCCCTTCGATTCCGGGCGGAAGATGATGTCCACCATTCACCGCACCGATACCGGCTTCATCCAGTACACCAAGGGCGCGCCCGACGAGGTGCTGCGCCGCTGCACCCACTATACGGAAAACGGGCAGGTGCTGCCCATGACCGAGGCGAAGCGGACGGAGCTTCTGGCCGCTAACAAAGCCATGGCAGACAAGGCGCTGCGGGTGCTGGCGGCGGCAGAGCGGCTGTATGAGAGCCTTCCCGACCGGCAGGAGCCGGAGGATCTGGAGCACGACCTGTGCTTCATCGGTCTGTGCGGCATGATCGACCCGGTGCGGCCGGAGGTCAAGGCGGCGGTGGCCGAGTGCCGCGCCGCCGGTATCCGTCCGGTGATGATCACCGGCGACCACAAGGACACCGCCGTGGCCATCGGCAAGGAGTTGGGCATCATCACCGACGCGAGCCAGGCCATCACCGGGCGGGAGCTGGACGCCCTGTCCGATGAGGAACTGGACGCCGCCGTGGAGAAGTACAGCGTCTATGCCCGCGTGCAGCCGGAGCACAAGGTGCGCATCGTGAATGCCTGGCGGCGCAAGGGCGCCATCACCGCCATGACCGGCGACGGCGTCAACGACGCGCCCTCTATCAAGTCCGCCGATATCGGCGTGGGCATGGGCATCACCGGCACCGACGTGACCAAGAACGTGGCGGACATGGTGCTCAGCGACGACAACTTCGCCACCATCGTCAACGCCGTGGGCGAAGGCCGCCGCATCTACGACAACATCCGCAAGGCCATCCAGTTCCTGCTGGCCAGCAATATGAGCGAGGTGCTGGGCGTGTTTTTTGCCACGCTGCTGGGCTTCACGCTGCTGAACCCGGTACACCTGCTGTTCATCAACCTTATCACCGACTGCTTCCCGGCGCTGGCGCTGGGTCTGGAAAAGGGCGAGCCGGACACCATGACCCGCCCGCCCCGTGACAGCAAGGACGGCATTTTCGCCGGCGGTCTGGGCTTCGACATTCTCTATCAGGGCGTGCTGATCACCGTCATTACGCTGGTCTCCTATATCATCGGCCACTGCATGGAGGTGGGGTATTTCGAGATGCCCAAGGGCGTGTCCGACGACGGCATGACCATGGCCTTCCTGACCATGAGCATGTGCGAGATCTTCCACAGCTTCAACATGCGCTCCCAGCGCAAGAGCGTATTCTCCCTGCCCAGCCACAACAAGGTGCTGTGGGGCGCCATGCTGGGCTCGCTGGTGCTGACCACGCTGGTGCTGGAGGTGCCCGTCATCGCCAACGCCTTCGGTTTCACGCCGGTAAGCTGGACGGAGTACGGCATCGCGCTGGCGCTGGCCATTCTGGTCATCCCCATCGTGGAGCTGGTGAAGTTCTTCCAGCGCCGCGCCGCCAGACGCAAAACGGCGAAGTAAATAAGCGCAAAAAAAGGAAGCCCTTAGGCCGCCTGGCATAAGAAAACATACGCCGCAAAAGGCGCGTTTCGCGCAGCCCCGTCGTTGCGCCGCCTTGACAGACATCCAGTATGCCTGCGGCGACGCGCCTCGGCTCTGCACAAGACGCGCTCTTTTTCGGTGCGAAGCAGTTTTGCCAAAGTAAATTCGAGCTGAAATTGGCTGCAAAAACGCCCGCATGCTGACGCATGTGGGCGTTTTTTTCGGTCGATTTCAGCCGGATAGACACAGGCAAAACCGTGTGTTTCCTTGTGTCAGGCGGCCCTGGGGCTTCCTTTTTTGTGTGTATTCAGCGGGCGTTGTAGGCGGCGATGCCCTTGGCCAGCAGATCCATGGCGCGCTCCAGATCCGCCTGCTTGAGCACATAGGCGATGCGGATCTCGTTTTTGCCCTTGCCGGGTGTGGCGTAGAAGGGCTCGCCGGGGGCAAACATCACCGTGTCGCCGTTGTCGTCGAACTCCTCCAGCAGCCACTTCTGGAAGGTGTCGGCATCGTCCACGGGCAGGGCGGCCATGATGTAGAAGGCGCCGCGGGGGCACTCGCACACCACGCCGGGGATCTCGTGGAGCTTGGACACCACCGTGTCGCGGCGGCGCTTATACTCCTCGCGGACGGCGGCGAAATAGTCGGGACCTACCGTGTACAGCGCGGCGGCGGCCACCTGATCCAGCGTGGGCACGGACAGACGGCACTGGGCGTACTTCATGGCCTGCGCCATCAGCTCCTTGTTGCGGGAGATCATGCAGCCGATGCGGGCACCGCAGGCGGAAAACCGCTTGGACACCGTGTCGATGACGATGACGTTCTCCGCCGCGTCCTCGAACTGACCCATGGACTGCAGCGGCTCGCCGGCGTAGACGAACTCGCGGTACGCCTCGTCACCGATGATGAACAGGTCGTGCGCCTTGGCGATGTCCACCATCATGCGCATCTCATCCGGCGTCAGCACGGCGCCGGTGGGGTTGCCAGGGTTGGTGACCATGATGGCGCGGGTGTGCTCATTGATCTCCGCCTCCACCTTGGCGCGGTCGGCGTAGTGATAGCCGTCGTGGGGAGAGGTGGGAATAGGGTGGATCTTCGCGCCGCAGGTATAGGCCATGGTGTTGTAGTTGGGATAGAACGGCTCGGGGATGAGGATCTCGTCGCCGTCGTCGAGAATGCAGTTCATGGTGATCTGCAGCGCCTCGCTGCCGCCGTTGGTGATAAGGATATCACCGGCGTCAAAGTGCATGTCCAGATCGGCGTAATACTTTCGGATCGCCTCGATCAGCTCCGGGATACCGGGGGACGGCGCATAGGCCAGCACCGGCAGATCAAAGTGCTTCACCGCGTCAAAATACGCCTTGGGCGTTTCAATATCGGGCTGGCCGATGTTCAGGTGATAGATCTTCTTTCCCTTGGCCTCCGCCGCCACCGCATAGGGGTGGAACTTGCGCATGGGGGACAGTCCGCATTTGAGAACCTTGCTGGAAAACTTCATGATGGATCCTCCTTCACCGTAATACTTACGAAAATATAGTAGCGCGTTTTGGCCGCAGTTGCAAGAGGGAATTTGGCAAAATGCGGAGGGAGGGATGGGCTATCGGGGATACAGCCCACTTGACAAACGCCGGGGGATGGATATAATAATAGGCAAGAGGGGACGCTGCGACAAGCGGTCAGCCCCGTATGGTGAAAAGTCTAATAGAGCTGTATCAGCTCACAAAAACCGTCACTTAGCGGAGTGGCGGTTTTTGCTTTTGAGCTTTTGTATCCGTACCGAGATCGAATGACCCAGGATATGGAACGTAAGTACAAAAAACACAGCGTCACCCCCTTTCGGGGCTGTGACTAACCGCCTGCCGTTTATTGCAGCGTCCTTGGGATGCAGTATACACCGCAGGCGGTTTTTTGTCAAATATCGGCGGGACGCATGGGTCCCGCCCTACAGGGTGCGGCGGTCATGCGGGCGGACGGAGTCGTCCGCCCCTACATGCATGCCCGTCCGCCCCTACACATGGAAAAAGACCGCCGACGGCGGTCTTTTTTTGATTCAGTTCATCTGCTTGCGGCGGCTCAGATTCACGGTGCCGTCGGTCATGGAGTTCAGGGAATCCAGGCTCTTGCCCGTACCCTCGGCCACGCAGGAGATAGCTCCCTCGGCCACCACGGTATGGATGCCCGTGCGCGCCTCGATCAGCCGGTCGAAGCCGTCCACCAGGCTGCCGCCGCCGGTCATGACGATGCCGTTGTTGGAGATGT
>ENA-UOJS01002011-UOJS01002011.1-human-gut-metagenome-genome-assembly--contig:-C74-NODE-2011-length-15094-cov-7.062770_pt1 | contig 15094 bp, 7 predicted proteins | sample MGYA00242355_ERZ723902 | MGnify/ENA metagenome assembly ERZ723902 | reverse complement strand
TCGCCGTTCGCGGCGAGCCGTTCGTTGTATTCGTGCGCCGCTTTCAGCATGGCTTTGCGTTCGGCGCCGGACATGTCTTTGGTTTGTTCCACGTAGCCTGCTACGGCGTATGACTGGTGCATGCGGTTCCACCAGTCGCTGAATGTCGGATACGCGATGAGACCCAGCGCGCCGATCATGGCGATTGCGGAGATGGCAATCATCACATTGAGCAGCGCATTCGATTTCTTATGCTTGGCAGCCGGTTTAACCTGCGCACCCGGTTTAACCTGCGCATCCAATTCGACTTGCGCAGCTGGCTTGGCGTCCGATTCATCCGTCACGTTATTTATGCTACGCCCGCTTCCGCAAAGCCGTCTTGGCAACGATCAGCAGCACCAAGCCCGCGCCCAAGATGGCCACGGCAATCCAAGCGGCCTGCTGCACGTCGGCGCCGGTGTGCGGCTGGTCCGGCGTGGTGGGTGGCGTGTGCGTGTTGGTGATTTCAGTGGAGTCGCCTTCCACATCGGAGATGGTGGTGTAGCCGTCGGGCACCGCCGCTTCGACCACGGTCCATTCGTGGTCCGCGTCGAGATCCGTCCACGAATGCGTCCACTTGTTGGACTCGTTCAGCTTCACGTTTTCCACGGGCTCGCCGTCGCGCAGGAGTTTCACGGTGATGGATTCGGGGCGCTTGCCGTCGGAATTGTTCCGGTCATTCCAGATTTTGCGCACAGTGCGTTCCACGGTTTTCGGCGGTTGCGCCACACATTCGGTTTTCGGTTCGATACTCAGCACACGCGACCCGCCGGAGACGCCGTCTTCGGGCACTGCGACGAGCATGCTGCCGGAAGAGCACGTCCATGTCTGGTTCTTTCCGGAAGCGTTGGTGACCTTCACGTCAACGCTGTCGGACACGGCCAGGTACAAGTCGTCGGACAGTCCGGTGAAGGTCAGGTGTCCGGAAGCGTTGGTGACACCGGTTGCCGTGGCGTCGGGTTTGTTCACCGCGATGAGTCCGGCGAGCGTGTTGGCCATGTCTCGCCACACCTGCGCGTCCTTGCCGGTCATCTTCGACCAGTCGACGGGGTAGGCGGTGGAGTCGGTGAACGGTGCGACGGGCTCGAAGGTGGCACCGCCGCTGGCTGGAATCTGCCCGACTTTGTAGAGGTTGAAGCTGGCGTCCGAAATGGCGAAGTTGGTAGAATCGTCGCCAGTTTCGGAGTCCGAGCTCTTATGGTGGTACGAAATGGCGATGCTGTCGCTGACAGAGTCTGTTGTTGGAGCCGCGACGGCATCGCGAGTAGTGAATGCACAGGCTGCCGCGGCGAATGTGGCGGCGATTGCGCAGCATGCGGCGATGACGCGGCTTGCGATCGTGCGTTCCTTCATTGCCGACCCCTCTTCTGTGGATTGGAAAGTAAGCATGTTTGATTCGCCCCCAACGGCAAACCGGAAAATATATGGAGCCAGGCTGGATACTCAAGAAAATTAGGCAGTGTACAAGGGATTGAGGTGGTCCAGCCCAGCATATGTGGGTTCAGTTATTATTTAATTTTCAGTTTTTAAATTATGTATTGCGATTCCCGTAAGCCGCTGCTGACTTGCGTCAACGCGGCTCACGGGTTTCGCATGGTTACTTCAGATTCTTATGGAATCCGGAGGATCAGGCATTGCGACGACGCAGAGCCATCACCAGGGTCGCGCCAGCAAGCACGAACACGGCGATGCCAGCCACGTACAGCAGCACGGTGCCCATGCCACCGGTGGACGGGAGGTTGGAGCCCTTCTTGTTCACGACGTCGGCCTGAACGGTACCATTCGTCTTATCACCGTCAGTCTGATTAATCTTCAGAGAAGTCAGCGCCGGATTGTCAGACAATACATCGTGGTCAGCAGTGATGGTGAAGAGCGTGTCAGCAGCAGTGTTATAGCCTGCCGGAGTGTGGGTCTCCACGAGCTTGTACTCGCCATCATCAATGCGGGAGAAAGATCCAGTGTAGGTGAAATGCCCCTCGGTGCCGCCCCTCGTCAGAGCGATCTCTTTACCGACCTTATTCCACTCCTCGCTCTCGCCATTCTTGTACTTCTTGTACAGCGTGAACTTCGGCATATCACTTTCCGCCGGGTCACCCTGATCGAAGGTCTTGTTGACGTTCAGCTGGTAGGTGAAGACGATGACCTTATCTTTCGGAGTCTCACCAGTCGGAGAGCCTGCACCATCGCCAGTGTAGTTCGGATTGTTGGAGTATTCGAGCTTAGCCTCGTTCGGGTTACCCGCAGAACCAATCACAGCATTCTTGTTCAGCGTGGATGCATATTCGACAGTGAACTTGCCACCTTTAGCAACAGCAATGGCTTGACCCTCGGAATCAGTAAGAGACTTGACATCGTTGATGGTGAGGGTGAACGTGCTATCAGCAGTGGTAGCAGTCGGGTTCAGAGTCAGGGTGTACTGGCTCGCCGGAACGACGGTTTCCTCATACTTAACAATGAAGCCAGAAGCCTCCGGATAAGTCAAACCAGCCGACTGCGTATCCTTAAAGACCAGCTTGTAGGTCTTGTACGCCGCGAAATCGTCCTTGTCCGTCGGCAAGGTGGCGGTCAGCTTAAATGGAACCGTATCGTTCACGTCGTAGTCAGCAGAATCCTGCCACCCAGTGGTAGTGCCTTCGGAGTCGTTGGCATCCTGGACCTTCTTCTCGAAGGTCGGCTTATCGGCCTTGCGGGCGATGGTCACGACTTCATTGCCAACAACCTTGACAATGTACAAAGTAGCTGCATCATTACCGGTCACAGTGTCCTTGTCCTTGGCGAGGTAATAACCAGCCGGGACCTTGCTCAGCTGAGCTGCGGCCGATACTGTGCCGTATGCATCGCCAGTCAAATCAACGAACTTGTTGATAGTTTCAAGCTTCATCGAATCGGAGGCACTGCTCTCAAGCCCAGCCACCTTCTTGGCAGCATTAGCGGCTGACAGATTAGTGCCGCCATCACCAGCTCCATTCGCGGTCTTGAAGTTCTGGCCAGCTGCAACGTTGCCAAGAGAACCATCACTACCGTACGTACCAGTAAAAATCTGGTAGACGGAATAGGTGTGGGTATCGTTGGCTTCAACCGCGATACCACCAGTTGGGTCATCCGCCATGGCGGTGGAGGCGCCGGCGAAACCGGCGACGGCCATTGCCGCGGTGGCTGCCACGGCTACGAGGCCTTTGAGAACCTTGTTCATTGTTCTCCCTTTCTTATTTGTTTGAAATCTTGGAAATCTTCAGTTATGTGTATTCAGTTATGGCCTAGTGGGCATTGGGTCGCTACGCTACGGTCCAGTCCCCCTTCTCCTAGACGAGTTCATCATTGCCGCCTCCTGACCTTGAGGGCCATTCCAGCCGCAACAACACCTATCAACGCCACGGCCATCGCCGTCGCGTAAATCCAAGAGTTGCCAGTTCCACCAGTCGCCGGCAACACCACCCCCGGCTGATTCTTGATGTCGCCAACCGAGAAGTTGAACACTGAGGAGTCGTAATTCGCAGGGGAAGTCGTGAAATTGCCGGTAGCATCGCCAGCGGCCGACGCAACACCGTTCGAGTTCCACTGGCCAGTGCCATCAGAGCCACTGGCCGGACCGAACGTGAACTTGCGGACGGTGGAATCGACATCGTAACCGTCAGGCGCCTTGGACTCGACGAGCGTGTACGTACCCCACTCCAAGCCTTTTAGCTTGAACTGGCCTTCGACCGGATCCACATCGTAAATCGGCTGGACTTCAGAGGCGGAGCAAGCATTACCCGCTCCCAACTCGCAGTCCGTAATCGTGATCGGCGACTGATGGTCATTGACAATGTCGGTATACACCGCCTTACCGTCAGTGTCCCAGTCGAAGTTTGCAGTCTTCGTCAGCTTCCACTCCGAGCCTCCAAGCTTCTTGGTATTCGTGGAATCCGAAGAAATCTTGTTCCAGGAAATCGTGCCGGTATTGCGGATGTTCGGAATCTTGTTATCGTTAATCAGACCGCTATTACCATTCGTAATCGAAACCGATGTAACGCCATTCGTGGTCGTAATCGTCACCGTATACGGACCGGCGATGCTGTAGCCGTTCGGCGCAACCGTTTCGGTGAGCGTGTACGTACCGTCTTCAAGGTCGACCACCTTGAAATAGCCAGCCCTAGTGTCCATATCGCACTTGCCCTTGGCGTCGCCGCAGGAGTAGACGATGGGAGCCGCACTCGTGCCGGAACCCTCGGCATCGTTGACGGCAATCACGTCTGTCTTGTTGGACTTCAGCATCGCAGCGGACACGCGAGCCTTCACCTTGGCGGCCGAAGAAGTGACGCTGCAACCTCGCGGTTTTCCTCTCTGCTTGTCGGAATTGGTATTCACGTACATGTCGGTATAGGTACCGTCCCAGAATGCGAACGGCTCACCGTCCGTATTCTGACCGTTGCTGTTGTACCAGCCACTACTCTGCGGGCTAACACCGTTACGGAAGTAGTAGCCGTGATTCGCTACAACGTCCACCTTCGGAATGCTAGCCACCACGTAGTCGCTGCAATCGCCCGCATCCGTCATCTTGACCGCAGGCCAGCTCGTGCCGGTCTTCGGCTGATAATGCAGGTAGTAATTGCCATCTCCCCAATTGACCGTGGACTTCTTGAAATACACGTTGATGGTGGAGTCATCCTTCACCGTAATGGTAATGGAAGCGGTCGCGCCGGAAGAGGTCTTTGCCGGCCTGGTGGTTGTGCCGGCCTTCAGACCCTTAATCGTGGTTGTGGTATCGGGGCCCGCTGTGACACTGGCAACACTGGTGTCGCCGCTGTACCACGTGACGGTGCCGGAACTCGGAGTCGGCGTTGCCGTCAACGTGATGGTCTTGTTGAGTTCGACTTCATGCGTGTCTCCGCTGATAGTGAACGAACCGGTAGTAGTGCTTCCACCGCCGGCACTGGAGCCGGAAGGAGCACCGGTGACGGTAATATTTGCAGTCGCGCACCGCTTGTTATCCGCAACGGAACATGCGGTTATCGTGGCTGACCCGTTCTTCAAGCCGAGTACCGTGCCATTGTTCACCGATGCAACAGTCGGATCGGAACTGGTCCATTTCACGGCCTGAGGTACGCCATCCGTGCCATTATCCGTGTCAGTGACGATTGCAGTCAAATTAACAGGGACATTGTAGGTCAGCGGAATACCGGTAGACGGAGCGGCAGCGCCATCGTATTGAATCGTAACGGCAGAAACGGCTTTGGTGGAATCCGTAATCTGATACGCCTTGTGAGAGTCGTTCTTCTGCAGCTGCCATTCCGAACCGGACAATATCTTGTTAGGGTCAGCACCATCGACCTTTGACCATCCCAGCGCGGCGCCTTCTTTCTCGTTGATGATCTGGTCGGAATCGGTCAGCTTCTTGTCCGCATTGGTGCCGGTAATTTCGTTGCCCTCAGAATTGAACACATGCACGATCTTCTTGTGGGTGTTTTCATCGTCACCAGTGTTGATTTGGTAGATATACGGATTGACCCTTGTGTATTCAGTGCTGTTTGTGGCAAATTCCTTCACGAAGTACTTGGCGTTCCTCTCGATGCCTTCGAACTTGATGATGCCATCGTCGTCATTGCCATCGGTGAACTCGCCATCAGTGATGGTGCCCAAGGAAGGTGTTCCAGCCTTCGCGGCCTCAAGGGTGCCGTACACCTTCCAAGTGGTGCCCTCCAACGCTTCGCCAGCGGAGTTCGCCTTGTTCCACTGGATGGCCGGACAGTTGGCGATCATCTGGCCGTTCCACGGCAGGTTGTGGCGCTCCTGGTCCATGTTGAGCACGGAGGCGGTCTTGCCTTCCCAACCTGCACCAGTGCTCTCATATCCGCTTGCGGTCGGCTTGTACATCATGAAGTCCTGGCCGACGTACACACGGCCATTGGTGCTCACGTGTGATTCGAAGCTGCCGTTCGGCACGAGGATGCTGCCAAGCATAGCGGCCGCAGGATCATCCGTGGTGAGCTTGTTGTCGCTCGTACCTTCGTTCGCGACACCACCGCGAATGATAACTTTCGTGGCGTTCTTGAAGTTCCACATAATCTTCTGGGCTGCGGATGAGTACAACTTACGCACATCAGCATCTGCCGCCCGGGAGAAGCCATCACCAATTTCGGTATCCCCCCACCAGAAGCGCCAACCGGTATGGAAATCGATGTCGCTGCCGTCAACATTGATAACTACGGAAGCCTTGTCAGGAATCTTGACGAATTTGAAATCAACGCCACGGTAACCGGCAGAGGAAAGATCCGTATCTTTAATGTTGAAAACCTGCATGGCAGAGACACCGTCGCCCTTGAAGGTGATGAGCTTCTCATTGTTTTCTACATTATTGTTGCCATCGACAGTGGTGCTGGTGTCGTTATAGGTGAACCTGTAACTGACAGTATTTCCTTCGCCGTAGTTATACTTGTGTCTGTCGATAGAACCTTCTGACGCCACGCCAATTGCAACGGTACCTGTGGCCTGTATCTTGGACAACGGCTCAGAAAGTTTCTTCTGGATATAGGTTCCATAAGCCGAATAATCAGTGCCATTCACATTTTTCAGCGGATTTGATGCGTTGAAGGTAACGTCGCCATTGGCAGGATTGGTCCAATCACCCTGTGTGGCCACGATGGAGGAACGGAGTGTGTTGCTACTCCACTTAGTATCGTCGCCGGCGATGGAAGCTTTGTACTTATAACCCCACGGGGATCCTGCAGGCTGATCCCCGTTCCACTGCGCGTAGCTCTGTCCAACAAAGCCGCCTTTGACGTATGCGCCGACGTTACCTTGCACTCCGCCTGAGGTGAGGGTATCGATACCGGAATACGTGCCACCAATCGCGAGCACGGTCTTTCCATCACCGGGACGGAATTGCGAACCAAAACCGACGGTGCCCCAGCGGAAACCGGCGCTGGTGGACCCAGCTTTCCACGAATCCTTCAGCGGCTTCATGACCAGTTTGCCGTTGACCACGGTAAGACCTTCGGCCTCTACCGCATACGAGCCATCAACATCGTTCTCATTGCTGATGCTTTTTCTATTACTCGTGTTCTTACCGACGTAAAGGTCACGACCTACGTAGGTTGCCACACCCGTATCCTCGCCATCAGCTGTGCCAGAAGCGTCACCCAGCGTATACGAGGTCGGAGTGCACTTGGAGCCATCCTCCAAGTTGTTTTCGTCGGCCTTGGCATTGTAGGCGGGGATGAGGGAGGTTATGGCTACGGTGGCCATCATGGCCACGGCCACCGCGGCGGCGGTCAGCGAGCGGGTACGCGAAAGCGCGCAACCGGATGCCGATCGCGTTCCTGCATAGTGTCGTGGTGCGTTGCCGGCACCATTACGCCATTGCCTCATCTTGTCCCCTATCCGCAAAGTGTTCACCCTTCTGAGCCCCTCAACTCGAGGGTTGATATCCTTTGCATAATGCCGTTATCACTTCTGTTTTACGTATAGCTTCTACGCTGTTCCCATCTCCGGCAACACAGCCGGAAACCTCTGTTTTCCCTTTTTCTCTGACCTACGGTTTACTATGATAACCTTTGCAGTTATGAAAACAAAATGAAACAGAAAGAACCCACACCCCCTCCCCCGATACGTTTTTTCGTCCCCTCTCACGGGGACAACGCTTTAAAGCCTGATATTCAAAGGTTTGTCAACGATTGCAAAATCAAAAACACATGCTGATCATTGAATGAAATTCATCATTCATCAGCCCCCGATTGGCGTGTCATGAAACACATCACTGCAAATTGTTTCATTTTTTCCTGAAAACGTATGCCACACACCGTGACTACAGTGGGGGTATCCCCTACCAATCCACCCCGGGCCATCACAATCAGCCCGTCGGCATTGACGGGCTGCAGAAGGACAATGAGACTCGGCTCTCAGCGGCCAGTGCCGTACACGGAATCGGTGCCGCGCAGCACGAGCTGGGCGCGCACAATCTCATGCGCGTTCTCAAGCGGCTCGCCTTCGATAAGCTTCATGGCCTTCTGCGCGGCCGCGCGACCCATCGCATACGGATCCTGGCGCATGGTGGTCAGGTTCACAGTGTCGGCGTACGGCGAATCGTCGAAGCCGATAATCGAATAGTCACTCGGCGTGTGGTGGCCGTAACGTTCCAAACGCAACACCAGCGGAATCGCCATCATATCCATCTGGCAGCAGATCGCGTCCGGGAACTCGTCCAACGCAAGCAGCGCGGTCAACGCCGAGTCGGCGAAGGTCTTGCCACGCGGCACAGAGACGACGCGCCACTTGAAGTCATGGGAGGCCCCCATCGTCTTGCAGGCGCGGACGAAGCCCTGTCCTCGCGCATCGATGGAGGAATTAATGGAATCGACCGCATCGGAGCACACGTACACGATATTCTTGTGCCCCAGATTGATCAGATGCTGGGCGGCGGTGAACATGCCGTCCTCATCGTCGATGGAGATGGTGGCGTCGAAGCCGTTTTGCGTCGGCGTATTGATGCCGATGATCGGCACGTGGATGCGTTTGAGCTGCTGGATTTCCTTCGGATCCACGCCGAACGACGTTACGAATACGGCGTCCACGTTGCGGCGGACGGGCAGATTCGTGAAGAATTCCTTGCGATTCTCGGCCGTGTCGACATGCTGGAACAGCGATACGTCATACCCGGCATTATGCATGACGGATTCGATTCCAGCGAACACTTCCGTATTGAACCAGCTAGTGATCTCTTCATTCATCAGCATCGCCACACGGTACGATTGGCCCGATTTCAACGATGTCGCGGAACGTGAGATGTTGAAATCAAGCTTGTCGGCAGTTTCCAGCACCTTGCGACGTGTACGTTCGGACACCAGTTCCGGCCGCGTGAACGCGCGCGATACCGTGGAAATCGACACACCCGCGGCCTTGGCCACCTCGCGAATGCCTGCTCTATCCATCTCTCAACCCCTTTGCGGTTTCTGCATCATAATCACAAACGTTCCCAGCCTTGGAAACACTTGCCCGAGCGGCAATGCTCTCCCATATTGCTACTATTATACTGCGAACGTTGTCAAAAATCACGCTAATGTTGCACCAATAGCACAAAATATCAAAATAACTGGATAAGCCGCGTAAAAAGCCCACTTCGTCCACTGCCGCTTATAACCCAACTCGCCGTTGTAATAATGCACGAATGCAACGCCAATGCCAGGCATAATCATCATCACCGCGCCAAACAGGCCGGCAGTGAACATCATCGAATTCTCATGCTGGCGCATCAACGTGAAAATCAGCACGAAACCAAGCGTCACCGCGCCGACGCTCATCATATGCTGGCGCAGGCCGACGCGCAGCAGCAGATCCCACAACAGTCCGATCAACACCAGACCGACCGACAACACAATCTTCATTGACTTCTGGTAGCGCGCCGCCACCCAATCCAACACGACAAGCACAACGAACGCGATGAACAGACCGAAAACAGGGTTCTGCGAGCCAAAATCGAAAGCCTTATGCGACGTGCAGAGGTCGTACGGCACCTCACACACCACGGCGAGGATGAACAGCCGTAGACCATACGCGACGCGACTATGTGTTTCACGGAAACCCTGCACCAGCAGCCACGCGTAGATCGGAATGGCGAACCAAGATATGACCTCGCTTAAGACCATCGCCGTGAGCGACGTCATATTATTGACGTCGGAACCGAAAAACAGCGGCACAATGGTGGTGCTACCAGCTGACAGAGCCAACGCCACAGCGCCGATGACCTTGAGCTGGAACACCGTCAGTCCGCGGTGCTTCTTCTTGGTACGGCGAGCGCCGCCGAATCCGATCTGTTCAATCGAATCAGCTCCAGCACCCTGCTCGGCATAGCTTTCCATATGTCCTCCTCAGTTCCGCATACGGCCTTTCGTGCGCCCAAGACGCCCAGTACGCCCAAGACGCAACCTACGCGCGTTTCACGCGTTCAGCACGAATTTCAGCAGACCGTCGTAGTCGGCACCGGTAAACGAACATACCGCATGCTCCGACTTGGGCGGGTCGCTCATCGGCGAAATTTCCGTACGGAAGTATGCTGCGTCGAGACCGGCGGAATTGGCTCCGATAATATCGTTTGCTTCATCGTTGCCCACCATGAGCGCGTTTTTTGCGATTACGAACTCGCGGTCGAGAGCCAACATGTACAAGTCGCGGGCAGGCTTGCGGATTTTCTCTTCGCTGGAGATAATCACGTCGTCCAGTACGTTCGCCAAGCCGGTCATTTCCAGTTCGGGGCGAGTATAGCAGGCTTGTGCGTTGCTTAGCAGCGCCACGACGACGCCGGCCTCCTGCAATGCTTCGATCATGTCGAGTGCGCCCGGATACAGGCGGATCATGCTGGTGCTGCCCTGCCGGAACGCCCATGCGGCTTTCAGCGCGGCTTGCGGCAGTGCCAGTTTCTTTTCAGCCTCCTCACTACGGTTCATCAGCAGCGACCGGTAGACCGGCAGGATATCGAATTCATCCCATCCGTTACGGACGATTGCACGATCGGCTTGATGGACCATTTCGCGGGCCTCAAGTTTTTCGAAGCGTTCGCGCATTTCGTCGACCGATTCGTAGTCGGCACCCAGTTCGCAAACGCAGTCATATAGCGCCTGCCAGGCGGTTTCGCTCTGTTCGTCTGTACGAATGTCGATCAACGTCCCGTAGAGGTCGAAAAATACCACCTCATATCGTGGATTATGAGCTCCGGCTCCCACTTCTCGTATCCTTTCTGGTTTTCCGGCCCCATTGCCGTATCGGTTACGGCGACCGCAGCTTTGCGGTCGCCGTTTTGTAGCTTCCCTACTGAGAGTATTACTGCAACCGCCAGATTGCAAACGTATGCGGTGGAACAATCAAATAATCGCCATCACCTGCGCTCACATTGCCTTCCACCGGACTGACGGACGAGCCGAGACCACACCAGTATCTCCGTATTCCGCCAATCGGTTCCAAACCCGTTACGGCCACGTCAATAACGCCGACGTGTCTGCCTGGATTGGCGGCCATCAGATAATCGCCGACGCGGAACACGAGTTCGTCGCCTTCCGTATCGACGATATTGCGATTGCCGTCGAACCACTGTGGATCAGACTTGCGCAATGCAATCAACTTCGCGTAATACTCAATCAAATCGCGCTTCTGCCATGCACGGTTCCAATCGAGCCAGTTAAGCTCTTTGGCGGAATCGTAAGAATCAGAGCTGCCGAATTTGGTACGTGCGAACTCCTCGCCGGACAGCATGAACGGGATGCCAGCGGAGGTAAGCGTGATACCCACAGCCAGCTTGTTGGCGTCCATCACGTCGGTCAGCGCGGCCGCAATCTGCGGACCGACACCGGCCAGCCCTTCCGCCGAGAAATCGGCGTCATACATGACTTTTGGCACATCCACGGTATTTTCGTTAACGCCTTCGGCCACGGTGCTGCCCAACGAACCAGCCGCAAAGCTCGCGCACAACTTGTCCCACAGCGTGAGGTCGTCGTGCGCGGACACGTATTGAATGACCTGGCCTGCCACTCCTTCCGAATGTTTGCCGCGACGCCACGCGTCCACGGCCTCACGCGCAGCCGCTACGTTCTCGTGCATGCCACCGTTCACATAACCCGGGCGGTCCGAGAAGAACACATGGCCCTTGATGGTGTCTCGCGTGGTGTCGCAGAAGTGGCCGATGCGACTGTCAAGCTTCGACAGGCCTGACTTGTCAGCCAGCACGGTGTCGCTGGGCAGCGGCGCGGTGGCGCCCGCGGACCACGGTTCGCCGTACATGAGGATGTCGCGTCCACGGCCGGGAATCTCGTCCAGCGCGGCGCGCACGGCGTTCATGGTGTCCACGTCAATCAGACCCATCAGGTCGAAACGGAAGCCGTCCATGTGGTATTCGCGCGCCCAGAACGTCACGGATTCCACGATGAACCGGCGGAACATCTTGCGTTCGGTGGCCATATCGCAGCCGCAGCCGGATCCGTTGGCCAGCGCGCCGTTGGGCTTACGGCGCAGGAAATAGTCCGGCACCGACCGCTCAAACCAATTATCGGGCGAGAACATGTGGTTGTAGACCACGTCCATGATCACTTTGATGCCGGCGTTGTGCAGCGCCTGCACCATCTGCTTCACTTCGCGGATGCGCACCGACCCGTCGAACGGATTGGTGGAATACGAGCCTTCCGGCACGTTGTAATTGACCGGATCGTACCCCCAGTTGTAGCGATCGCAGGTCTCTTCGTCCACGGAACCGAAATCGTAAATCGGCATGAGCTGCACCGCGGTGACGCCAAGTTTCTTGAGATATGCGACGCCCGTGGGAAAGTCGGGATGCCCGTCCAGAGACGTACCGTCGTCGGTGAACGCCAGGTACTTGCCCCGATGCGATTCGGGGAAACCGCCGGCGGGATCATTGCTGAAATCGCCCACATGGGTTTCCCAGACCACCGTCTGCGCAAGCGGCACGTCCGGCATATGGTCGCGGTACCAACCATCCGGATTGGTGCGGCTGAAGTCCACGACCATGCTGCGCCGGCCGTTCACACCGGCCCCGCGCGCCCACGGATCGGCGACGCGGTCCACGGAACCGCAATCGCGTTCAATCAAAAAGTCGTAATACACGCCGTGCTTGTTGTCGGCGAAATCGTACGTCCAGGAACCGTCGGATTCCGGACGCATCGTGTACTGTCCAATCAGAGCGTCGCCGCTTTCCCCCATGGAGCCACGCGAGAACAGTCTCAGGGTCACCTTTTGTGCGGAAGGAGCCCAGAGAGCGAACTGGGTGCCGGATTGAGCAACCACGGCACCCAGAGGCCGTTCCAAACAAAGCGGGAACGGTTCGGCGACGCTCGTGTTCGGCTGTGCAAAGTTGTCTACGAGCGTCATTATTGCGTTACCTTTCCGTCAGCCCTTCACGGAGCCCGACATGGACTCCTGATAGAAGCGCTGCATCACAATGAACAGGATGGCGATCGGAACGGAGATCACGACCGCGGCCGCGGCGAAGCGGGCAAACCAGTTCTGGATATATTCCTTCTGCAGCATGAGCCACAGGCCCAATGCCACGGTGTAGTTGGATTGCGTACGGCAGATCACCTTGGCCATGACAAAGTCGAGCCACGGGGTCAGGAAGCCGATGATGGCCTGGTAGACGATCATGGGCTTGCAGATCGGGATGATGATCTTATGGAACACCTGGAAACGGGTGCAACCGTCGAGCAGGGCGGCTTCGTCCAGCGAGGTCGGAATGGTGTCCATATAGCCCTTCATCACGTAGAAGCCAGCGCCGGAACCGGCGGAGTACACGAGAATCAACGCCACGGTAGTCATGGTGCCGCTTGACAGGCCCAAGGCCTTCAAGATGAAGTAGATGGCGGTGACGGCCATGATACCCGGGAACATGCCAAGAATCAGCACAACGTTCATGAAAGTCTTGCGCACACGGAAACGCATACGGCTCATGCAGTACGCCACGGAGAGCACGAAGATCAGAGAAATCGCACAGGTGAAGCAGGCGATGATGAACGTGGTGCCGAACATCTTCGGGAAGTCCAACACGTTGCGGTCGGTGAACAGCACCCTATAGTTGTCCAGAGTCCACTCCTTCGGGAAGAAGGAGCTGGTGTACGGGGCGGTGTTCTTATTGAACGACTCCGCGAACACCCATACGATTGGGACGAGCCAGATGACGGCCAGAATGGCCAGGAACAAGTGGGCGAACACGTCGCCGGTGATACGGCGGATCTTCTGGTCGTGCAGAAGGCCGTGGCTTTCCACTTTGGTTGCGGAATGCTTGTTGCTCATCGGAATGCCTCCTCATTCTTATAGGAGCCGGAATTGCGGTAGGTGATCAGCGAAACGACGGCCAACACGACGAAGGTCATGATGCCGATCACGGCACCGAGATTGTAATCCTGCTTGTCCACGGTCAGCTTGTACAGCCAGGTGATAAGCAAATCAGTGGAGCCTGCGGAATCGCCCAATGGCGTAGGATCGCCGCCGGACAGCAGGTAAATGACGTTGAAGTTGTTCACATTGCCCGTGAAGGTGGTGATCAGATACGGGGTGAGCACGAAGATAATGTACGGCATGGTGATCTTAGTAAAGATCTGCCACCAGTTGGCACCGTCGATCTTCGCCGCCTCATACTGATCGGCCGGAATGTTCTGCAGAATACCGGTGATCTGCATGATGGTGTACGGGATACCGACCCACAGGTTGATGATGATCACGGTGACGCGGGCCCAAGTGGCGTTGGTGAAGAACGGCAACGGGCCGTCAATCCAACCCCACGTCTGCAGCATGCGGTTCACCGCACCCTGCGGCTGGAGCATGGTGTGCATGACCAGCAGAGACACGAACTGCGGAACGGCGATGGACATGGAGAAGCAGGCACGCCAGAAACCCTTGAAGTGGGTGGTCTTGCGATTGATGATCATAGCCACGAACATGCCGAGGAAGAAGTTCAGGAAGGTGGCGAAGAAAGCCCAGACCAATGTCCACACCAGCACACGTCCGAACAGTACGGCGTTAACGGTGCCGCCGCTGTTGGAGAAAACCTTGGCGAAGTTCTCAAAGCCGACCCAGTGGAACAGCACGAGGTGCTTGTGGTCATAGCTGGTGAATGCCATTGAAATCATGAAGATCAACGGCAGCACGGTGAACACGACGATGCCCAGCGTGGGCAGGAACATCAGCAGAACGTGCGCCTTGGCATCGAGCAGCTCGCGGACATCGTCCATGAAGCTCGGAGCCTTGCCGTTCTCCTCGAGCAGCACCTGGGACTTGTATGCAGAGCGCACGGACATGACCCACAGGCCGATGAAGGCAGCGGTGATAACCAGAGTGGCGACACCGTACAACAGGATGACCACGGAACGGTCAGGTTCGGTGTAGACCCAGAAGCCGTCGACCAGCTTCTTGCCGCCTGCATTGGTGCCCAAGGTCGGCAACTTGGAAAGATAGTCCACACCATTGATTGCCATGAACACGAAGTATGCGATTTCCAGCGCCAGCATGGCAATGCCCTTGACATACTGCTTGCGCACGATATCGCCAAGACCAAACACCACTGCGGAAAGCTTAGTGAACAGGTCACCACGCCGGAACGCCGCCC
>ENA-UOJS01002009-UOJS01002009.1-human-gut-metagenome-genome-assembly--contig:-C74-NODE-2009-length-15107-cov-9.626229_pt1 | contig 15107 bp, 6 predicted proteins | sample MGYA00242355_ERZ723902 | MGnify/ENA metagenome assembly ERZ723902 | reverse complement strand
CTTCCTTAATTATATTAGCGATAAGGCGTGCCCGTTGTGGGCATCGCAGCACCCAGCGCGGGGCGTAAAAGGGAACAGCGGACGGTCCCGAAGCGCGGCAAATGCGCCCCTCGGGGACCCGCTCCGGGCGCTTTCGGAAGGGATTTCCGCCCGTAAGTTTCATTTGAACAAAAATGTAAAAATATAATAATTGAAGCACGCGAGAGGAATAAAAACGCCGTTTTTGCCGCTCCCGGACGTGACATTAAGGGGTGTGTCGTAAAATTTGTGCAAGTTGCACACATTAATATTTTTCCGACGCGGAAAAACGGTTTTGAAACGCCCCGGACAACGCCGAAATAGTTGCGAAAGCAATCACTTTGCGGAATGTGGGTAAATGGAAATTACCATGCGGCAAAAAATCAGCCCAATATCACAAAATTACCCTCAAAACAGCCGAAATCGAGCGTATATGACCTCTGAAAAGTGCATAAAAGTAAATGCGATTTACCATGCTGGAATATGACTCCCGGAGGTGTAGAAAATGTGACGAAACGGCGGCGATGCGTTCACTTGACCGCCAAACACGGAAAAGCCGACAAAATGGGGATGTGTTCCGCCTTCGCGCGCAAATTCAAAATATATGCATTGACAGTTTTTTGCGATTATGATATCATAACCGTATAAATTTGGGCAACATGTGCGCTCCGGCAATGTTCGGGCGGGCTTCGGCACAGCCGATCCACCGCCGGTCAGGGCACAGTTCCTGAAAATATCGGCACTCACGGCGTTATCATCTCCGTGCGGCGTTACTTGGTCGCCGCATGTGTGAAAAATGACGGTGTGAGGGCGTCGTTTTCCCACCCGCGCTTCCGCGCACGGGGAAGGGAAAAAGCCGCTGCCCGGCGTACCCTCGGGTCACGCCGCATACGGTTTGAGACTTTTGCGGTCGCTGCGGTCGGTCATCCCGCGATGCACGCTGCTTTCCGTCTTATTATAGGCGGCGCGCGGCTTCGCGGTAGCTGAACTGTCAGTTCCGTACAGGTCTATTGAATCAGGATGCAATCAGGACGCAAGCCGGCTGTCGGACGCTTGGGCTTATGCCAACCGTTCGCCGCCGCCGCAAAGGTCTTAATCCGTCCTCGGCATAAGCGGCTGAAAGCAAAATCACCCGCGGAAACCCAAACCCGTGTTCGGTTCCCCCGGCTCGGGAAAAAACAATCAGGAGGGAAACCATTGAAGATGAACAAGAGAACGAAATTCACAAAGCTGACGGCGTTCGTGCTGTCAATTATGTTCGTTCTTGGCAGTCTCGTTACGGCGGTCTCCGCCGCTGACGGCTCGCGGAGTTCGGTAACGGACAAAACGCTTGAAGACGTCAAGAGATTGCTGAACGCCTCAAGCTACGACGAATACGCCACAAAGTATTCGGACGAAACCAAGTATCCGCGCGGAGAGCGCGAAATCACGGTAAGCGGTCTTGATTATGACAAGACTGCGACCGACGCCGAGGTCAGACGTGAGACCTATGACGGCGTCGAAGCACTCTATACCCCCGACAAGGGATCGGTGACCTTCAACTTCAACGTTCCGAAGACCGCGAAGTACGGGATCTCCATCGATTACTACCCCGTTGAGGGTAAGTCCACCTCGATACAGCGTACCTTCCTTATAAACGGTAAGGTGCCCTTCTCCGAGGCGTACTACATAACCTTTACAAAGGTATGGACAACGGTATACAATGAGGCGATAACCGCCGGAGCTACCTTTACCGAGCTCAGCAACGGCACAAAACGCCCCTTCAAGACCGACGTTGACGGCAACGAGTTGCGCAACGAGATGGTACAGAGCCCCGAATGGCGCACATACGAGCTGCGCGACGTTGACGGCTTCTACACCGAGCCTTTCCAGTTTGTATTGGAGGAAGGCGCGAACACCATTACCCTTGAATCGGTAAACGAGCCGATGGCTATAAAGTCCATCACTCTCTTCCCGGTCGAGGAGCTTCCCACCTACGCCGAGTATCTTAAGAAGTATGAGAATGCCAAGAAGGGTACCGACGTTGTAAAGATGGAAGCAGAGGTCCCCTATCAGACTTCATCGTCCACCATCTATCCCATTGAGGACCGCGCATCCGCGGTGACAAGTCCCTCCGACACCACACGTACAGTCCTTAACGCCATAGGCGGCGATAAGTGGCAGACCTCCGGTCAGTGGGTGAGATACAAATTCACGGTGAACGATTCCGGCATGTACTCCATCGTTACCCGCTTCATGCAGAACATCAACGACGGTATGTACTCCTCCCGTATACTTTCGGTATACAGCGGCGAGGGCGTTGCCGAGGGCGAGGACGGCTACTACAACGGCGTTCCCTTCCGTGAGGCAAACGAGCTGAGATTCAATTACAGCACCGACTGGCAGAGCGAAGCTCTCCGCTTCGGTACCTACGGCACCGATGCCAAGGGCAAGCAGGTCATGCAGTACACCGATATAGAGATGTACTTCAAGGCGGGCGTCGAATACACCATCGAGCTTGAAGCCTCTCTCGGTACCATGGGCGAGATCGTCCGCAAGGTAAGCGAATCGCTTGACGTCATCAACAACGCCTACCTTTCAATAATGAAGCTGACCGGCTCCACCCCCGACGCCAACCGTGACTACAACTTCCTCGAGGTCATGCCCGAGACTGTTGCTCACATCATCATCGAGGGACGTACCCTCAGCGAAGTTGCCACAGAGCTTACGAACCTTGCCGGTATCAAGAGCTCCAACGTTGCAACGCTTGAGCGTGCGGCATGGCTGCTCAACCGTATGGGAAGCGACCCTGAGGACGAGATAGCGAGAAACCTTTCCGAGCTGAAGAGCCGTATCGGTTCGCTCGGTACATGGCTCAACGATGCAAAGACTCAGCCTCTGAAGCTTGACGTTCTGTACGTTCAGAGTGTTGACGCCAAGAAGCCCCAGGCAAAGGCGAACTTCTTCCAGTCCTTTGCTCACGAGTTCTCCAGCTTCATTCAGAGCTTCCTGCGTAACTACAACCGCATGGGCGCCGACACACTTGATGTCGATGAGGCTGTTGAGGTATGGCTTGCCAAGGGACGCGACCAGTCTCAGGTCATCCGTAACCTCATAAACAACGACTTTACTCCCCAGACCGGTATCACCGTAAACCTTAAGCTGGTTGCCGGCGGTACGCTTCTTCCCTCCATACTTGCGGGTATGGGACCTAACGTTTATATCGGACTCGGCGACGACAGCGTTATCAACTACGCTATCCGCGGTGCGCTTGAGGATATAAGCGTCATGGACGGCTACGAACAGGTCACAAACACCACTGCGGGCGATCCCAATCAGCAGTTCACCCGCGCCGCAATGTTCGTTCTCGAACTTGCCGACGCCGACGGTGTCACACACTGCTACGGTCTGCCCGAGGAGCAGAACTTCCCGATGATGTTCCTGCGTACCGATATCCTTGCCGAGCTCAACATCGAGATCCCCAAGACATGGGAGGATGTTCTCGGCGCGGTCATCAAGCTCCAGCAGAACAACATGACCATCGGTATGAGCAACGACTACAAGATCTTCCTTTACCAGATGGGCGGCACGCTCTTTGCCGACGACGGTATGAGGATCAACCTTGATTCCAACCTTGCACTTGACTCCTTTGAGCAGATGTGCAACCTCTTCAAGATGTACTCGTTCCCCTACAAGTACGACTTTGCTAACCGTTTCCGTACCGGTGAAATGCCGATAGGTATCGCTTCTTACAACGGCACCTACAACCACCTCATCGTATTTGCGACAGAGCTTCGCGGTAAATGGCAGTTCGTTCCGCTGCCCGGCTTCGAGCAGGACGACGGCACCATCAACAACGTCTCGGTCTCCTCGGTCAGCGCTATCGTTATGATAAGCGGCGCCGATGAAAAGACCAAGAAGGAAGCATGGGAATTCATGAAGTGGCATACCGGCGCGCAGTGCCAGATCGACTACTCCAACGAGATGGTCGCTATCATGGGCGACTCCGCAAAGTATGCGACCGCTAACGTGCAGGCTCTTGAATCGATGCCCTGGACACGTGTTGAATACGAGAACCTGAACGCACAGTTCACCAACCTCGCATCCATCCCCAACTACCCCGGTGCTTACATCATCGGTCGTTACACCAAGTTCGCGTTCCTGTCTGTTTATAACGACAACGCCGATGCCGTGACCGAGCTTCTCAGCTACATCACGACCATCAACAAGGAGATCACACGTAAGCGTGCCGAGTTCGGTCTGCCCACTCTTGAGATAGGTCAGACGCTCGCCGGCCTGCGTCGTGATCAGATCAACGAGGCGCTTGAGAGCCTCGGCTCCTCCGCTTCCGCCTACACCGCGCAGATCGATGCGCTGAAGAAGGCTATGGAGGATATCCCCACCTACTCTACCTACTGCGAGGATGTTTACATCGACGCACTGAGATCGGCAGGAGCCGCTCTCGGAGCAGCTGACGCCAACCTCTTCGGCGACATCGCCAAGAAGGTCAACGAATGTGCCGACGCGCTCAAGTCCTACCAGGCATCCTACCCCGCCACAACCGGAACGACGATCTATTGATCGCCGCGTAAAAAATTCTAAGTAAGGAGAAAACAGCACATGTCTCAGCAAACAGCGCAGACTGCAAAAGAAGCGCCGAAGAAGGCTGTCGCCAAAAAGGATATGAGCCGTGCGGCGTGGACATGGAAGGAAATGAAGCGCAACTGGGCAGCTTACATAATGGTTGCCCCCTTCATGATCGTCTTTACCCTGTTCACCGTAGTGCCGGTCCTGCTTTCGATAGTGGTCAGCTTTACCGACTTCAATATCCTGCAGATGCCCAACTTCGTATTCTTAGATAACTACATCCGGCTTTTCCTTGACGATGATATCTTCCTGCTTGCCTGCAAGAACACATTCATCTTCGCGGTCATAGTCGGTCCGGCGTCATATCTCATGTCGCTGCTCGTTGCATGGTTCATCAACGAGCTGTCCCCCAAGATCCGCGCCATCGTTACACTTGTTTTCTACGCACCGTCCATTTCGGGTCAGGTTTACCTCATCTGGGGTACGCTTTTCTCGGGCGACTCCTACGGCTGGGCAAACGCCGTACTGCTTGAGCTGGGTCTTACGACCGAGGCGATCCAGTTCTTCGAAAACAAGAAGTACATAATGCCCCTTTGTATCGTGGTCGCTCTCTGGACCTCGCTCGGTACCTCGTTCCTTTCCTTCATTGCCGGTCTTCAGGGCGTCGATCATTCGCTTTACGAAGCGGCGGCAGTTGACGGAATACGCAACCGTTGGCAGGAGCTTTGGTACGTAACACTTCCGTCCATGAAGCCTCAGCTCATGTTCGGTGCTATCATGTCGATAACCTCGTCCTTCGGCTTCGGCGGCGTCGTTGACGCGCTTTGCGGCAACCCCTCGACAGACTACTGTGCATGGACGATAGTTCATCACCTCAACGACTACGGCGGATCCCGTTTTGAAACGGGTTATTCGTCCGCGATAGCGGTGGTTCTCTTCATTATAATGATAGGAGCCAACACGCTGGTCAAGAAAATGATATCAAAGGTGGGACAGTAATATGGCAAGACTCAGAACAAGAAAGCATAAAGTTGTCCTTAACCGTTCGGTCGGAGGCGACCTCGGTATCACCATCATGCTCACGCTGCTCGGTATATTCATGTTCCTGCCGATGTATTACGTGGTCATTCAGTCATTCAAGCCCCTTGACGAGCTTTGGATGTTCCCGCCCAAGTTCATCGTTATAAAGCCGACAGGCTCCAACTACAAGGATCTGTTCACGCTGATGAACGACTCATGGGTCCCGTTCTCCCGCTACATCTTCAACACCGTTTTCGTATCGGTCGTTGGAACCCTCGGTAACCTCTTCTTCGCCTCTCTTGCGGCTTACGCAATGGCAAAGATCAAGTTCCCCGGCGGCAAGTTCATGTTCAAGTCGGTAAGGACTTCGCTCATGTTCCACAAGACCGTTACCGCGGTCACCAACTTCCTTACGATGAGTGTCCTCGGTATGATCGATACCTACTGGGCAAAGATCGTACCCGCATGGGGCGCGACCCTCGGTCTTTACCTCATGAAGCAGTTCATGGATACCCACGTAAACAACTCGGTGCTTGAATCCGCAAGACTTGACGGCGCGGGCGAGTTCCGTTCCTTCTGGCTCATAGCAATGCCGATGGTAAAGCCCGCGTGGCTGACGCTTATCGTGTACTGCTTCCAGGATCTGTGGAACGCCGGTTCGTCGATCTACATCCACTCCGAGCAGCTCAAATCCTTCAACTACGCCATCGGTCAGATAACCGCCGGCGGTATCAAGCGTGCTGGCGCCAGCGCCGCCGCAACGGTAATAATGATGCTCGTACCTATCACGGTATTTATCATCACACAGTCGAACATCATCGAAACGATGGGCTCGAGCGGCATGAAAGACTAAGGAGGCAGTCAATGAACAAAAAAAGACGTATCATAGCGGCTGCGGCTCTCCTTGTCGCACTGCTCACACTTCTGGCGGTTCCCGCCGGAGCGGTGAAGTCCTATCAGACCTACACCTACTCCTCCACGGGCTTCGCGCTTTACTCGCCGGATGCCTACACTCCGGTAATGACGGTCGATTCCGCCTACATCGGACTTGACTCCAAAAAGGGTCTTGACGACCCCCGCGACCTTTTTGTTGACGATCAGGACAATATCTACATTGCCGACGCCGCAAACAACCGTATAGTGGTGCTTGACAGATACTACAAGCTCAAGTTCATCATTTCGGACTTCACCAACGAGCAGGGCGTGCCGGATAACTTCACCAACCCCTCCGGCGTGTTTGTGACCAAGGATCGCATCTTCGTGTGCGACACCGACGCGAACCGTATAGTCACCTTTGACCGTGAGGGCAACTTCCTCTCGATCATCCCCGAGCCTGAGGACGAGATCCTTGACGACGACTCGGTGTATAAGCCGATAGCTCTTGCAGTCGATGATTACAACAGACTCTACGTTGTATCCTCCACAACCTATCAGGGTATCATCGTCATGTCCGACACCGGTGAGTTCATCTGCATCATCGGTGCGCAGAAGGTCTCCATCTCCGCATGGGATAAGGTATGGAGAAAGATCATGTCGGATTCCGCGCGTGCGCAGACCGAGCAGATCATCCCTACCGAGTACAACAACATCGCGATCCGCGATAAGCTGATCTATGTTACCACATCGTCTATCAAGGCGTCCGATCAGCAGAACGCGATCAAGAAAAAATCCAAAAAAGGCGACTACGCGCCTGTAAAGCTGCTCAACAACTCCGGTGACGAAGTTATGAAGCGTAACGGCTTCTATCCGCCGTCCGGTGAGGTCGATGTCGGTACTTCCAAGACCGACGGTTCCAAGACCGGTCCTTCAAAGGTCACCGACGTTGCAGTCGGACCGGAAAAGACATGGTCGATAATCGATGAGAACCGCAGCAAGGTATTTACCTACGATTTCAACGGTAACCTGCTCTTCGCATTCGGCGACGAGGGCACCCAGCTCGGTAACACCTCCAAGATCGCGGCTGTCGTTTACAAGAGCGACGGAACGATGCTTCTGCTCGACAAGAGCCAGAAGTCGTTCACGGTCTTCCAGCGCACCGAGTACGGCGACATCCTGATAAACGCTCTGAAAAACCAGAACGAGCGTCAGTTTGACCGTGCTATCGAGGACTGGACCGAGATACTCAAGAGAAACTCCAACTTTGATACCGCATACATCGGTATCGGTCAGGCACATTCGCGTAACGGTAACTATTCCGAGGCGCTGAAGTACTTTGAAGCCGCATACGACAAGGACAACTGGTCGGATGCATTCAAGGAGATCCGTAAGGAATGGATAGCCAAGTACGTGCTGCTCATTCCGATCATCGCGGCTGTGATAATCACCGCGGTGGTGCTCTTCTTCAAGTATGCCGGCAAGGTCAATAAGCGCGCGGCGACAGCCGGCGGCAAGCGGACCTTCGGCGAGGAGCTGCTTTACGGCTTCCACCTTATCTTCCATCCGTTTGACGGCTTCTGGGATCTTAAGCATGAGCATCGCGGCTCGCTCCGCGCGGCGCTTGTTTATCTCGCAGTGACGGTGCTTACCTTCTTCTATCAGGCTATCGGCTCGGGTTATCTTGTAAACCCGCGCGGAAGCTACACCACGATAGTATCGCAGGCAATAAGCGTTGTCGTTCCGCTTATGCTTTGGGTGGTCGCAAACTGGTGCCTTACAACACTGTTTGACGGCGAAGGCAGCTTCAAGGATATCTTCATTGCATGCTGCTACTCGCTGCTGCCCCTTGTGCTTCTCATTATCCCCGCTACCATCTACTCCAACATTGCAACGGTTGCCGAGCTTGACATCGTGACCTTTGTGGGCAATATAGGTTTCATTTGGGCAGGTCTGCTCATCTTCTGCGGAATGATGGTAACACACGACTACACTCTCGGAAAGAACTTCATCATCTCGCTCAGCACTATCGTGGGCATGGCATTCATCATGTTCATCGGTATACTCTTTACCACACTGCTCGGTAAGATAGTGAGCTTCGTATCCAATATCATCGTCGAGATCAACTACCGTATGTAACAGGAAGGGATAGAGGGCATGACGGGATATAAAAGCGAAAAAGAGAATGACGGCACGTCAGCCCGCCGCATCCCGGAACAATTAGCCAAGGAAGGCATGGTAAATAAAACATGAAAAGATTTTTAGCGGCAATCTTGACTGTTCTGATGCTGCTCGGTACGATGACGATAGGTATCTCCGCAAAGAAGATCACCCCCGTTTATCAGATCGACGATCAGACCAAGAAAGAAACCGAAGAGATCGATTACGAGAAAACTCTCGAAAAGTATCTCACAACAGAGTTCAACAATCCCGAGGAAAAGCTCGCGGAGATGGACCTTATGTATGAAAAGGGAGGATATCAGCTCTGGGTAGATAAGTTCACCGGAGAGGTCGCCACGAAGAATGTCGCAAGCGGTCAGATACTCTTCTCCAACCCCTACGATGTTTACAGCTCCGGCTCCGACTCGGTAAAGAAGCAGCTGCTTTCCCAGATCGTTATCAAATACACCGATAACGATACCGAAAAGTATATGTACAGCTTCACCGAGGCAGCGCAGCGCGGACAGATCAAATTCAAAAACATCAAAAACGGTATCCGCGTCGAGTACACCATCGGACGTGAGGAAAACCGTATGCTCGTGCCGAAGCAGATACTGCTTGAAAGACTTGAAAATGATATCTTCGACGTATTCGCCGAGGAGATCAATGCCGAGTCCCGCGAGCTCGCCGCAAAGGGCGTCATCAACACCAACCTCTGCCGCGAGAGAGACGGCGTTTACTACTCCGTAGAGACCGGCGAGCAGCTTGACGGCCCGATACTTGTCAGCGAGGCAAACTGGCGCGATTACTACAACGAGGCTCTCTGGACAAAGCTTGTTACCGATACCGGCAACCAGACATGGTTCCTTTTCAACAAGCTCAGATCCAACTACAACCGTAAAAACCTCAACGAGGCTCCCACCGAGACTCTGAGACAGGAAATGATGCTCCTTTACCCGATAACCAAGGAGCACGCGATATACATCTTCTCGCCCGACGCAACACTCACCGAGACCATGTATGTCGAATCCCTCATCAAGACCTACATTCCTCAGTACACATTTGAGGACCTTGATAAGGACCACGCCGATGCCGGCTACGAGAACACCGGCGATAAGGCGCCCGCACTTTTCAAGCTCGCACTTGAGTACACGCTTGACGAGTGGGGCGTATCGGTAAGAGTTCCGGTAAACGGACTGCGTTTCACCGAGTCTCTCTACCAGCTCACCTACATCAGCGTTCTGCCTTACATGGGCGCGGGCGCTAACTACTACCTCAAGGATAAGACCGATACCTTTACCGGCTACAACTTCTTCCCGGACGGCTCGGGCACACTTTTCCGCCACGAGGACCTCAACGGTAAGGGCGCAACGATCATAAACGGTAAGGTTTACGGTCAGGACTACGCCTACCACACCATTTCCGGCAGCCATCAGGAAGTCATCAGATACCCCGTTTTCGGTATCGTCTCCAATACTCATGAAAAGCGCACCGAACGCGTGCTCGTTTCCGAGGCGGAGCTTGATGCGGACGGAAAGGTAATAACCCCCGCAGTGTACGAGGACGTTGAGACCTCCTACACCGAGGACCGCGGCTTTGTTGCCATCATCGAAGAGGGCGACTCGCTTGCGACCATTTCAACCAACCACTCCAGCAACACACACAAGTACAACTCGGTAGAAATGCAGTTCTACCCCAGACCCCGCGATACGATGAACCTTGCGAACATTATTTCGGTCGGTTCCAACGCACCGTGGACGGTCGTTTCCTCGCGTAAGTTCGTCGGTAACTACAAGATCCGCTACATCATGCTGACCGACGAGAACATCGCAAAGGAAAAGGGCATTACAAATTACTACGCTCCCACATGGATGGGCATGGCTACGGCGTACCGTGACTACCTGGTCAAGAAGGGCGACCTCACCCAGCTCACCAAGGATGATATCAGCGATGATATCCCGCTTTACCTCCAGACATTCGGCACACTTGAGACCGTTGAGAAGATACTCTCCATCCCGGTCAACGTAATGACGCCCCTTACGAGCTTTGAAAATGTCAAAACGATATATGATGAGCTTTCCTCGAGCGGAGTCAACAACATCAAGTTCAGACTTACCGGATATGCCAACGGAGGCATGTACAGCGGCGCGCCTTATAACCTTAAGTGGGAAAAGGCAGTCGGCGGCAAGAGCGGATACGAAGACCTTGTAAAGTATGCAAACGAAAAGGGCTTCGGCGTATTCCCCGACTTTGACTTCGTGTATGTCAGAGCCAGCGAGGATAAGGCGTTTGACGGTCTGTCGCTCAAAAAGCACGCTGTAAGGACCATTAACGACCAGTACACCTCCAAGAGATATTACAGCGCCACAAAGCAGACCTTTATCGGCCGCTTTGAGCTTGCTATCTCTCCCGCTTACTTCACTCACTTCTACAACAAGCTCTCCGAGAACCTGCTCAAGTACTATCCCGAGGGATACAAGAGCGGTATATCGGTAGCAACTCTCGGTACCGATCTTAACTCCGACTTTGACGAGGATGAGCCTTACAACCGCGCAGACTCTCAGGGCTTCACCACCGACCTGTTCAGCACCATCTCCCGTGACTTCAGCGAGGTCATGACTGACGGCGCCAACGCGTTCGCGTGGAAGTACGTTGATTACATAATGAACGTACCGCTCGACTCCAGCCGTTACAACCGTTCCGGCAACGCGGTCCCCTTCATCGGCGTTGTGCTTCACAGCTACGTCCAGATGGCAGGTTCGCCTATCAACATGGAAGGTAACATCGCGTACAGCTTCCTTAAGGCTATCGAGAACGGCGCCAGCCTCAGCTTCACCATCTGCTATCAGAACTACGAGAAGCTGAAGGATGACTACCAGCTCAGCCAGTACTACTCCGTGCGTTACGACATCCTTAAGGATGATATCGTAAAGTACTACACCAAGCTCAACGAGCTTACCCGCGACCTCCAGCTTGCAAAGATAGTCGGTCATGAATTCCTCATCGGCGAACGTGTTCCCGATGCCGATGAAATAGCCGCCGATATCAAGGCTATTGAGGATGCCGCAAAGGCAGAGCAGGAAGCCGCCGAAGCCAAGCTCAAGGAAGAGCTTCGCCAGATGGCGCTTTCCGGACGTATCGACGCTGTCGAAACGACCAAGAGCGCGCTGGAATCCATAAAGAACAGCTACCTCGGTACCGGAGCGGTGCTTGACCCCACCACCGGACGCACCGATCGCGGTCTGTTCGATCAGCTTGACACCATCAAGCAGTATGTAAACGACTACAAGGATGCAGTCGCCGCCGCCGCCGAGTACGAGGCGCTTGTGGAATCCACCACTGCCGCCGCCGCCGAGACGACAAAGGTGCTCCTTGAAAAGACTCAGATCCGTGCCGACGCAAAGAAGCTCATCGACGACGCCAAGTACGCCGATTACTCCAAGCTCGTCACCGCTCTTGAGAACGCCGAAAAGAGCTACCGGTCCGCGCTTGATACTCTTGCCACCAACCAGGAAAAGTATGAAGCCGATCTTGCAACCGCCGATGCAGCGGCAAAGGCAGTTTGCGCAAGATACATCGAGGCTTACAAGGTAGCACTTGAAGCAAAGGACGTACGCGATTCCATCAACCGCACCGAGCGTCCCGACGATTACGCCGCAGCAAGCCAGAGATACAACGAACTCAACAACGCCAGCAGCGCTCTTTACACCGAGCTCAAGAATCTCAACGCGACCCTTGCGGCATCCGCATACAGATACATGACCCAGACCGGCACCGTTTCCACCAGACTTAAGGCTGTGAACGATGCAATGGCAAAGTGTGAGGCGGATCCCATGAAGCCCACTTACGATGCCGACCGTGCGATCTATGACGCCGCCGATGCGGAGTACAACATCGCTAAGGAAGCCGACGATGCCGCAAAGGCGGCTAAGAAAGAGGCTACTACCAACCTCAAGACCGCTACCACAGCGCAGAATACTTCTCTGCGTAAGGCATCCGGTCAGGTAAACACCATCAACAGCATCATCAAGAAGATAGCAAACCAGAGACAGTCCGCTCTCAAGGCTGCTTCGAACGCTGCATACGCGGCTGAGCTGCTCATCCCCGATCCGCAGTACTCCACCGAGTTCAAGGCTGACGTTGAAAACGCCAAGACCGAGTCCGCCCAGTATGCCGCAGAGGTCGAGGACCTCTTCCTCAAGGCGCGTGAGATCGTAGCCGAGTGCTACGCCATCGCCTCCGAGATAGTTGAAAAGATCCCCGAGATCCCCGCTGTTGACGCAAGCGCGACCACACCTACCACACCGACAACTTCCACCAAGGATGATGAAGAGGAAGGCTATAAATACACCAAGTATACCGAGGACGACGGCAACATCGTCAAGGTGACCTACGAGGACGGCACATTCTTCATTCTCAACTACAACTTCTTCGATGTGACCGTATCACTTGACGGCAAGACCTACACCATCGCAAAGAACGGCGGCGTTAAGGTTTCCGGCGGTGTTGATACCTACTTCGATGTCAACAAATGAAAGAGAGGTGCTTTAAGTGACTAACGACATTCAGCTTAAAAACACCGTGAGCACCAAAGGCGGAAAGCCCAAACAGAAACGCCGTCGCATAGCGTCTCTCGACAGACGCAAAGCGCGTTCCGGATGGCTGTTTGTACTCCCCTTCGTTATCGGTTTTGTGCTTATCTACCTGCCCGTTATCTTTGATTCGGTCAAGTACAGCTTTGAACGCATAAGCGTTCAGGGCGGCGGCGGACTCGTAGCCGAGTTTGTCGGATGGCAGAACTACCGCGAGGCGCTCATCGATGACCCCAAGTTCGCACAGACACTGGTCCTCGGTATTCAGGAACTCCTGTTCGACATTCCCGCGATCATCATCTTCTCGCTCTTCATGGCGGTTCTTCTGAACCAGAAGATGGCGGGACGTGCGGTATTCCGTGCGATATTCTTCATACCCGTTATCCTTTCCACCGGTCTTATGGAATCCATCAATGCGCAAAACATTATGGCTGAGGTCGGCGAGGATACCGAGACTATGGACGCCTCGGGCGAAAGCGCGACGGCGGACATTGTATCGGCTATCGACATTGAGTATTTGTTCGCAAATATGAAGGTCGGTACCGAGATAGTGGATTACGTTGTTACCGCTATCAACAACATTTACGACATAGTGAACCGCTCGGGTGTTCAGATGCTGATATTCCTTGCCGGACTTCAGTCCATATCCCCCGCCATTTACGAGTCCTGCCAGATCGACGGTGCGTCGAGCTGGGAGACCTTCTGGAAGATCACCTTCCCGATGATAAGCCCGATGATCTTGGTCAACGGTGTTTATACGATAATCGACTCGTTCACTACCGACTCCAACTCGGTTATGAAATTCATAGCCAACAAGTACACACAGACCAACGGTAACGTTATCAGCTCGGCAATGTCGTGGGTATACTTCCTCATTGTTATGCTGATAGTCGGCATCGTCGCCGCGATATTCTCGAGCGTGGTCTTCTATCAGAAGAAAGACTGAAAGGAGGTAAGACAATGAATAATGTGCAGGAATCTCCGCGTATTAAAAAGGAATCCAAAAACAAGATAAAAGTCGAGTTTGAAAGAACTCCGCTTAAGGAACGTCTCAAAGCAAAATTCATCAACGGTGCGTTCATCATGAACGTCATCTGGTACATTTTCAGACTCGTTCTTCTCGTAGGTATCTCCTACATTGTACTTTACCCCTTCTTCTCGATGATCGCCGGTTCGTTTATGGCGCCCGAGGATTTCGTTGACGTAACGGTAAGACTTATCCCCAAGCACTTCACGCTGGATATCTACCGCGCAATACTCGCCAACGGATACTGGGAGGCATTCCGCAACACGCTTCTGCTGTCGGGATCGACCGCTCTCATCCAGACCTTTGTTTGTACCCTTATCGGATACGGTTTTGCAAAGTTCAAATTCAGAGGCTCCAAGTACGTCTTCCTGGCTGTTATGCTTACGATGATCGTACCTCATCCCACGCTTCAGCTTTCACTCTTCATGAAGTTCCGCTTCTTTGATGTGTTGGGTATCACACATCTTCTGTCGGGACATGCGACTGTCGGCAACATTGAATGGCTCAACAACATCCTTTCAATGATAAACATCTTCCCGGAGACATCCAAGAATGCCTTTGTGAAGAGCATAATCGACAGCGGCGCCATGAACCTCAACAACACCTACTGGCCTCTTATCATCATGTCCCTCTGCGGACTCGGTTTTAAGAACGGACTTTACATCTTCATGATGCGTCAGTTCTTCCGCGGCGTGCCTGATGAGCTTGAGGAATCCGCGTACATCGACGGTTCGGGCGTTTTCCGTACCTTCATTCAGATCATACTTCCGCTTTCGGTGCCTATGATGATCACAGTCTTCCTGTTCGCGTTCTCGTGGCAGTGGACCGATGACTTCTACACCACACTGTTG
>ENA-UOJS01002005-UOJS01002005.1-human-gut-metagenome-genome-assembly--contig:-C74-NODE-2005-length-15133-cov-4.580913_pt1 | contig 15133 bp, 17 predicted proteins | sample MGYA00242355_ERZ723902 | MGnify/ENA metagenome assembly ERZ723902 | reverse complement strand
CCGCAAATCTGGCAACACCCTCTCCTGCCATTTCAAATCCGTATTCGGTTTTAGAGTTCTCGTTTACGAATTTTATGCCCTGTCGGGTCATTTTCGTGGAGCCGTTGACCTCACCTATCTGTACACGGTCAGCCAGAGGGTCATATTCGTTCTCCTGCACACTGTTCCGCCCCATCTCGGCAAACAGCCCGTAGTCGGTAATTTTCATACGGCAGAAGTTCGTCACAAGCGTTGTTTCACCAAAGGTAATGCCCGCCCCGGGGGCAGGATACGCACTTACAAGAGCCTTGCAGCTCCACGCCCTGTAGGACTTGTTCTGTATCGCACCTATGACCGCACCCGCCAGCTCTTCCGAGGCATAGACCGAGCTTATCTTCATCGTGTGATATGCGTCCGTGTCGCCGCCCGAAGCGTATGTCCTGCTGCCGTCGGTCATGATAACGCTGCCGCATACCTTAGTCAGACCGTATTCAATGCTGCTGTACTTGTCAGCCGAAAACAGCGCCGATGAAGCACCGCTGGCAAATGGCAGAAATGTAAGCACCCCGCCCTGTACGAAGAAACAGCCGCAGGCCGCCTCCGCCAGGTCGGAGAGAATTTCCTTGGCAGTCCGCCCGAAGACCTTGTCCTTGGGACATTTGGTGATCTTTGTGCCGATGATGTCACCCGCAGCGATCTCCGTAAATCCGCATATGCTTTTGATGTTGGCAAGCACGGCGCTTACAGATGCAAATTTGGGCTTGTTTTTCTTGTCAGAGCTGTTGCTGCTATCGCTGCTGCCGTTGCTGTCACTGTCGGACGAACTATCACCGCCCGAGCTGTCCTCCTCCGCCGTGAAATCACTTTCTTCAAGGGTGCATTTGGCAGATGTGAACATCGCCCTGTCATAGCAGGTGAAGCTCAGCCTGCCGCCCGAGGGCTTCCTGCTGCTCACATAGAACACAGGCACCTCAGTTCCGCAGGAAACAAGTACCTCCGCACCATAGGGGAACAGCCCCACGGTGTCATCGTCATAGTCGCAGGCAGGAACATCAAAGGTCAGCTGCTGACTGCAAACGCCCCTTGCACCGTATCCGTCCGCAGTGTATGATATCTGCAGGTTATTGAAGTGCGGCACATCAATGCCGCCGATGCTCAGAGCAAGGCTAAAGACGGGAGCCGCCCACAGGAGCGGCGCTTTCAAGGGTCAGGGACATATCCCATTCAAGCCCCTTGCCACGGCTCACAGCCTTGTAAGCCGTTTTCTTGAACTGTGCCGACACCGCTGCAGGGGAGGAGTAGGTCACAGGAAATGTCTTTCCGCTGACAGCGCTCGATATCTTAGCCGCCGCAGATGTGGGGACCTTTTTCAGCGTGATGTTCAGCGTAATGATATCCCCTATATAGCCGCCCACAGTGGAGCCGTCATGGTTCTCAAATGCGCTGCTGTCCTTTTTGGGGGCGGAGCTGACGGTAAAATCCGTCACATATCCGTCCGCCCTGACGTTGTTGATAACAAGTTCAAGCATATTATCTTCCTTTCTGCACATTGACGCTCTGGGTGTAGTCCAGCGAATATTCACCGCACACCTTGCTGTCAAGGGTGAGGTCTCCGCCTGTGACCTCCACATTCACATTTACATTTTGGTTTCCACTGTTTTCCGCAGCGTTCTTGTATGATACCTCGGTGGCAACAGTGCCGCTCACCTGAGTGAAAGCGGAAATGTTCATCAGCTCGGACAGCTTGCCGCCAAAACCGCTTGCGAACTGCTCCGCAGCTGCCGCACCCGAATCATAGGCGTTCACCCCCATGTCCGTGAGAGCCGCCGCAAAGGCGTTCTGCATATTTTCGGCGTCCTTGGCGTAAAGGTCGGCGGACAGATCATCTGCTATCTGCTCCTTGCGTTTATACAGCTCGATGACCTTTTGGCGCTCTTCTTCACTCATACCCGCAAGGTATTCTGCCATCTTGGCACCGTCCTCGGCGGACATACTGTTCAGCTCTTCGAGGAGAGCAGCACTTGCTCCGTCCTCTTTCAGAGCCTTGATGTCAGCGTGATATTTCTCCATGGCGGCTATCTGCTTTTCAATGTCATTTACCTTGTAGATGGTGGTCTCATTGCCGTCCCCGTCCGTTTCATTTTCAACGGAAAAAACAGAACCGCCCACAGCCATGAGCCGTGAACGGTAGTCGCTCTGTGCAGTGAGCATATCGGAATATTTTTTCTGATAAAGGGCGTTCAGGTCGTCAAGGCTCTCGCCTGCGCTTTTTATCGCCTTGTTCTGGCTGTCCTCCCGGTCGTCCAGAGCTTTTTTCTGCTGCTCCTGCTCATAGGCACGGAGCTTTTCGTAATAGCCCCAGTGCTCTGTGTTGCTTTCATCGCCGTATTTTCTCAGCATCTCAAGGCGCTTTTGATACAGCGCATCTTCATCGGCGATAATGCCCATGGCGTACTCATGGTCAAGCTTCTGCCATTGGTTTTTAAGCTCCTCGTTGATCTGTTCCTGAGAAACGATTTCCGCAGCAGTTTTATTATCAGTTACGCCAAAATGCTTTTTAGCTTCCTCTTCCGCTCTCTGTGCGGCTCCGCCGTCCATATTGGAAGATAACCCAGTGCCGTAAAGGTAAGAATATTTATCAATGATTTTTTTTCGTGAAATAAGAGCCGTTTCAAGATAAATGTTCTGCTCTTTGATACCTTCAATTTCCTGCTCGGCAGCGTCAAGTTGAGCGTTAAGGTCAGCCATAAGTGCATTCTGTTCAGGGTCGCTCCATGTGTTGTGGATATTATCCCTTTGAATGTTTATCTGCTGCCGCTGATTGTACAGCTCCATGAGACGTTTGTTGTTGTCATCGACCTGCTTTTCCATATCGCCGTAGCCGTCAAGAGCCATTTCATAAGCCTGCCTGTTGTCCTCAGGGTCATTGCTGTCCGAAAGCTGACCCAGAAGCTGTATCTGTGTGGCTATTTCCCGATTGGCATCGTTGAAGCTTTCCTTTATATCTCCCTCATACCCTATAAGGTCTCTTTGCCTGTCAATGTATGAAGCAAGAGCAACGCCTCCGCCTATGGCAAGAGTTCCCACAGCCACCCAAGGAACGGCATTCATGGCAATTCCCAGAGCACCTGTGGCAGTGGCAGCACCCGATGCGGCAGCTGCATATGAAGATACGGCAGTCGCCGCAGTGTTCGCAGCGGAAAGCCCCTTGTAAGCAATGACCATAGCACCCGCAGTCTCGGCAGCAGTGATAAGCTTGTCTCCGTTGTCACAGAATCAGTCCAGACCGTCAATGAGCTTGGGAATGCCCTCGTCAACGGCAAATTCGGCAGCCTTTACAGCAAGGTCTCCGAATTTCTCAGCCAATGTTTCAAGCTTACCTCCAAGCTCTCCGTTCAGCTGTTCATTCAGGTCTCCGAAAATTCCCGTGACCTCCTGAACAGACGTGCGCAGAGGTTCGGAGAATTTCTCAAAAGCAGTAACGCCCACAGCCTCCAGAGCGGACTGCATTATGGTGATGTCGCCCTTGAAATTGTCGTCCATGGTCTTTGCCATCTGCTCAGCAGCCCCGTCGCAGTCGGATATGTACCCTCTCAGCTCTTCAAACCTCTGTGACGTTGTGCCGAGCAATGCGTTTACAGCCTTTAAGTCCACCTTGTTGAAGATATCGCTCAGCGCCTGAGTTTTCTTCTGCTCCGTCAATGGAGCCAGTGCACCGTCAAGCTCGCTGAAAACATCGGCAAGATCACGCATTTTTCCCTCGTCATCAAATACCTTTATGCCCAGATTTTCAAGAGCTGCAGCCGCAGTGTCCGTGGGAGCGGACAGGCTGAGGATTATATTTCTCAGAGCCGTGCCGCCCTCTGCGCCCTTGATGCCGTTGTCGGCAATAAGTCCAAGCATTGTGTCAAGCTCTTCAACGCCGCCCGAAAGGGACTTTGCCGTTCCACCGACCGTGAGGATAGCCTCACCCAGCTGTGCAACGGAAGTATTTGATTTCTGGGAAGTCTTTGCCAGCTTGTCGGAAAATCCCGCCAGCTCATTTGTCTGCAAGCCCAGAGCGGACATGGAATCCGTTATCATATCGGAAGCGTATGCAAGGTCAATGCCGCCTGCCGCAGCCGTATTCAGGACTACGGGAAGAGCCTCCACGGATTTCTGCGCATCATATCCCGCCAGAGCAAGGTAGTTCAGCGCTTCTCCTGCCTGAGTGGCGGAATATTTTGTGGTCGCACCCATTTCCTTTGCCGCCGCCGAAAGTACACCGTATTCATCAGCAGCCGCCGTTATGCCCATGGTAGCCGCCACCTGGGACATGGAAGCTTCAAAGGAGGAGCCTGTCTCTACCACGTATTCCGCAGCGGTCTTAAACGCACCCGCCACCGCATTTGCAATATCTCTGGCAGCATTTGCCGCAAGATTTCCGAGGGCTGCCTGAGCTGTGCCTGAAAGCTTTTCTGTCTCCCTTTCCGTGCGCCGCAGCCCGTCAGACACGCCGTCGGTGTCTATCCGGGTATCAAATATAAGGAAACCGTCACTCAATATCCCCACCTCCTTATGAATCAAGAAATCTTCTTGCCGCCTCTATCATTCTCAGCTCGTTGGCTGAAACGGGAAGCGCATAGACCTGCTGCATTTTTTCAAGGAACTCCCGCCTGTAGTCGGGCATATCGTCCGAGATGTCAGCCGTCCGCCAGCCGCATATGTCAGTGAAGCGGCAGTCATGCAGCCCCATGAACAGCCCACGGAACTTCCACCAGTGCATTTTTGTCTCCCATAGGTCAATGCCGTATTTTTCGTAAAATGCAGCAGCTATCATGGGAAAGTCTGCGTCAAAGCTGTAAGCCCTGCGGCTCGAAAGCATTGCACCGCCCTCACCCGCTTCCTTAGGCGGCTCTCCGCATCGGTAGAACCACAGCATAAACATCGCAGCCCGTGAAAGGTCACGGGGCATTACGGGAAAAATGAGCCTCAGGGCAGTTATTACCAGCCTGTCTTCGGGAATGCGGCAGTCGGTGATAAGCTCCTCAAATCTCATCCAGCAGATAAAATCGGTGCGGAGCGGCAGCACTGTCACGCCGCCGTCCGTCACCTCAGTGTATTCAGTGGGAAGCCTCTGCGGGAGCATACTTTTTCAGCACCTCTTCCGTTGCCTTTGCGGAAGCACGGTTCAGGAACACCCACAGCGCACCGATCTCATCGGTATCAAGACTGCCTGCATCGGTCACGCCTGCGTCATCGCCGAAATGCTCATTTACGAACTCATCGCCCAGATAAAGCCTTATGCCCTCCAGCGTAGCCTCTGCCGCCGTTACCGCATCGGGAGCCTTGACTATCTCAGCGGCAATGCGCCTTGTCTCCTGCACGAAATATGCAGTCTTTGTGGGTATCTCAACGCTTTTGCCGTATATGGTAACGGCAGTGGGGTTCCTTTCGTAGTTAAATTCCATGTTATTCCTCCGTATTTACAGCTTTGCCTTCGGAATTGGCAGAAGCAGCTTCGGTAGTATCCGCAGTAAATGTTCCGCCGCCGCCCGATGTGGCAGGAGCAAACTTGCCGATAACAGGGTCGCCCAGACCGTTGAACGCACCCGAAAGCTTCATTTTATTGTTGTTTTCGGACGTGCCTGAGGGAGCGACCGCACAGGTCTCCATGCGTGCCACATAACCGCCGCCCGAAACAGCGTTGAACTTTTCCACCGTCAGTATCTTTACAAGGCAGTCGCCCAGCACCTTGCGGTTTTTGTATATCTCATACACCTTTTTGATGGTGGGGTCGGAATACATAAGGTCGCACTCAAAGTTGTATGCGGTCTTGTAGCTTGTGGTGTCGGTGCTTTCGGTATCCATGTTGATGTACTTGGTGCTTTCCGTCTGAGCGGAAGTTGCGTCATCGAACTTTGACCAGCCGTCACCCATTCTTGCCCACTGAGGCGTTTCACTGGAGCTTACGTCCATGTAATGTTCCAGCTGGGTCCTTTTAACTATCGTATTTGACATTAACAAACATTCCTTTCTTCAATGTATTCAAGAGTTATGCTCATCTGATACGTGCATTTCTTACCGTCCTTTTCGTACTCGAAAGGTACGGCTCCGTCCATGCGTATATCCTGAGCCGTGCGGTATTCGGGGAGAGCGGGAAGCTCCTGCACGTTCAAAAACCACCTGCGCAGATCGTCAAGAAAAGCGCTGGTCTGTATCCTGCGCAGGTCATCGTCCGACAGGCTGCCCAGGAAGAGAGAGGCGTGCATGGCTTTAAGCTCGCTGCCGCAGAGATATGTCTGCAATACCTCGGTGCTGTCCTCCACAATTCCCGCACAGTCGATGTCATCGCTGCGGAAATTCACCTGCATGGTGTAATCCGCCAGCAAAGGGCAGCCGCAGAGGAAGTCCCACAGGGATTCAATAACGGAATCAGCCACGATATCTGCACCCCGCTATCTGAGCAGCCCCTGCAAGGATAGTGTGAACGTGAGCTGCTTTCATTCTCTTGAACCACAGCCGTCCTCTCAGACCGCCCCTTGCTGTGCCGCTTGCTCCATGTCCGCTGTTGCTGTAGTAATTCTTTCGGGCATAGGGAGCGGTATAAACAAGCTCACCTGAGCCTATCACCGTGCCTCTTATGCCTGAGCGGATAAGCTCGCCTGTGTCCTTGGGGGTGTACCTGTCGCAGCGCCTCAGGCATTCGCTGTCTATGAATTTCTGTACAGACCCGCCCTGCGCCAGCCTGTGATTTATGCAGATCTGTTCAGCGCTCATTGGCTTGAAAACTATCATCTTATCACTCCTATCTTACTCCCAGCATTATGTGCCGCATATTTCGGGAACCGAAGTTGTTCACCGTTATGCTGTGTACGTGCAGGCCGCTGTACAGCTCCTTGTCGGTGGGGTCACTCATTTCCCCGAAAAATATGTAGTCGCCTTTTCGGATATTGGCAGCGATGTCGGGGATAAATACCTTGGCAGTGTCGGCGTTTTCCTCGCCGTATTTTTGCACTTCATAGGCTCTGACCTCCTGCCACATGCAGGGGAATGCGCCTGCCTTTAAGACAGCCTTTCCCGCCGTTCTGAAAACGGTGCATATGCCGTTGGTTATCATCACCCACACCCCCTGAACATCAGCTTCACGCCGTCCGCATAAACATTCCCCAGATATATCTTCACCGCATTGTACCTCGCCGAGGATACCTCCGTCAGGGATTTGTCGCCGTAGGTCACGGAATAGCTGCCTATGGTCTCGGACTTCACATCTGCCGCCCTGCCGCATGAATACATATCATCAGCGCAGGCGCAGCAGGCACGGCGTATCTTGCCGCCAATGTTTTCGTCCGCCAGAAGCTCGGGAGTTATCCTGTCGAATGTAACAGCGTCAATATAAGCAGAGGCAGACTCCGCAAATCTTGCAAAGTCCGCCTCGCTCATGGTGCCGTGAAAAACCTCGCTGTAAAACTTGTAATCAGCGTATGCCATTCTCAGCTCCTTTGCTGAAATTCAGCAGTCAGGCGTGAGAGCAGTAAATGCCCGCAGCCTTGTTTTCGTAGGCATCGGTGAGACCGTAAGCACGGTAGGAGAAGATGTATGCGTCCGCATCGGGGTTAGCGTCGGGGGAGATCACCTTGCTTACAGTATGCTTGCCGAACTGGATAACAGCAGGCTTGTGAACTATCATAAAGTTGATAGGCGCACCGCCTGCGGAGGTCTGCTTGTAATATTTGCCTGCAGTCCAGCCGGGAGCGCTGTTGCCCGTAACAGGGGAGTAAACGCCGTCGGAAACGGTGTAATAATCCTTGTAGTTTGTGCTCCAGTCATCGGGCTGGGAGGTTGTCACCTCATACACCGCCTCGGCTTTCTTGAAGCCGCCTATCTCCTCGCCCGAAGATGTGCCGTTGAGCAGGGAAACAGCAGTCCAGAAGCGTGACTGAGGCACCTTGATAATGCCCGCAAAGCCCTCAAGCACAGATTTGGAAACATAGCTGTAAAGGCTCTGAGCCGCATTGTAAAGGGTGGGGGTAACGAAAAGATATCTGCCGTCCGCAGGGACTTCCGCCTCGTCCAGTACGTTCACGCCCTCTCTTACCGAATCCACGAACGCCTCAGCACCGCTGATGGTCTCAGTCTTTGAACCGATTCCGTTGATGGCAGCGTAAGAGGCAAAGCGCACAGCGTCCATTTCGGGAACAGCCTTGGTGCGGATAAATTCGCTTGCCAGCTTGCCGAACGCCAGACCCGCAGTCTCCTCGTTGTCCATAGCGTCAACGCTGAACTTGCGTCCTCTGTCGTAGTTGAACTTCACGGTCTCGTTGGTGATCTCCACATTGCCCTGAACATAGCCGCCGTTGCGGGAGTAGTCAGCCAGACCGTCCATGCTTATCTTGGGGATAATGATCTCGTTTGCGTTTGCGCCTGCCTGCACAAGGGAGCCGTCCATATCCAGCACGGAAGAGCAGGAAGCAGCCTTGTAAACATCGTCCAGCAGGTCAATGTACTTCTTGAAAAGTGCAATAGCATTTGCCATGTAAATTCCTCCTTAGTGTATAAAAATGTATAAAAATAGCCTCGTTCATCTTAAATCAAAGATAAACAAGGCTCATCTCTTGCTTTGTTCATGCCGTCCTCCTTACTTCGTGGCGAGAGGGGGAAGCCCCATAACAGCCCTTGCGGCGCTGTCGTCCGCCTGACCGCCCGGACCGCCGCCTGTGGGACCCATGTACTTGGGCACAGGCTCGGAGCTTTCAAAAAGAAAGTCGTTTTCCTTGGCAATTTTGTCCAGCTGCTCCGTGAGACCGACTATCTCGTTGCCCGCAAGCTTCAAGCCGTCCATGTTGAGCAGCGCCTTTACGGCAACAGCATTTCTGGGCTTGCGCTCCGAGAGCTTGCCCTCCAGAATGTGGTCAAACTGCATCTTTTCCAGCTTTGCGGCACTTTCCTTCTGCGCCGCCGCCAGCTTTTCCTTGTAGTCGTCGGCAGTCTTTTTAAGCCCCTCATAGTCCAGCTTGCCGAACTCCTCTATCTGCTTGTTGGCGGCACTGAGCTGACTTTTCACGTCCTCGTAGTCCCCGAACTTTGCGGAGACTCCGTCGCAGTCCTTCTTGTTTTCGGCAAGTATCTGAGCTGCGTTTTCCTCTGATACTCCGAGCTTTGTAAGAAATTCCTTGGTCATGTTTTTTCCTCCCTAATATAAAAAGTTTAACCCCTCGATTTCGAGGGGTATGTTTTGTTGGCTTCAACAAAACGTGATTGGCATAAAAATAGCGCATACCCTTGCGAGTTGCGCATATCATTCAAGAATTCTGTATTTTTCTTCATAAACACAAACGATTTGTTCCTTTGGAGCAGCGAAAACCACCTTGTCGTCATCGAAGCATATAAGCTGGAGGTCGAAGCTATATTCCGAACATCTGATTCTGATACTCTCGCCGTTTACAAAATTGATTACCACAATTACGTTGTTATCTTTCATATTCTCACCACCTTTCGGGTATAAAAAACCGCCTCGATCTCTCGGGACGGTTTTAAGATTTTGCGAAGTTAGGAATATTGTTTTTACCGCAATTCTCTCTTATGTGAACGCCGCATTTGGCGCAGCGAATATTCATCGTATGACTTGCTTTCGAAAAGTCATACGTAATACTTCCTTTGCATTCGGGGCAATGTATCTGAGCAATTTGTTCAGGGGTTCCGTCAAATAAAATATCATCGACATCATCCCACGTATTTATTTTAATTGACATCATACCACCATCCTTTTATGCGGAAATACCGTTCAATTCTGCTGTTTATATACTGATGACGCTCATCATCAGAACAGTCGTAATAGAGTCTGCTGAACTTGGAGGAGAAAAGCGAGCGCATTGCAATTCGAGCTTCCAACTCTTCGTGAATAATTGTATCTTCCAAAAACTCTGCGCTAGATTTATCCTGTTTTCCAATCTCTATTGATTCTATGCGTTTAACCTTTCCGGTAACACAATCTTCAACGATTTTTGTTTTGCCGTTTACTCGAATATGGGGATTATAGACAGGTTTGCAGGTAAACTTGATATTTGACATATCAGATTTTATCAAAGAATCTATTCTGTCTTGCGAAGCAGAGAAACGGGAACTTATACTTTCTTTCAGCTTTATTATACCACTTTCACCGCCATTGTCAAGCCCTGACTTCGCCTTCCTATCCACCCAAGCAGCCCTGCTTGCCTGACTGTGACCAAATCCCCCGACCTGCGCCCTCTCATTTCTCACAGAAAGCCCCGCAGCCTTGGAAAATCTTCCGTACTCATCTTTCTGCCTCCTGAGAAGCACCGACTTTTCCGTGAACCTGTCCTTATCGTCCGTGGCATCAGCCGCAAGTATCTCTCGCTTGGTCTTGCGCATGGAGCGTTCCATAGCCCTCTGACGCTGGGTCGCCTCGTAATAGGTGTAGGTCTTGCCGTTGTATTCAAAGGGCGGCGGGTCGATGTTTTTAAGCTCCTCTTCCGTATAACTTGGTTCGGAAATGCCCTCTATAACAGGGTAAAAGTCATGTCGGCAGTTGGCGCCTTTAAGACCTGTCACCGTGCCGTAGCCCGTCACAGCCTTTAGAGAGGGATATTTCTTTGATTTCCCCGAAAGGGAATACCACTTGCCCTGCCACTGGGCGTGGTCGGGTCTTGCACCTGCGTGAGCATCGACCTCCACAATGTCCGTGTCAAGCCCCGCCGCATTGTGTTCCGAGACCTTGCCCGTCATTTGCGAAAGCCCCGTAAGAACAGCCCTGCGGGCAGCCACATCAGCGTGACACCTTACCCCCGAAGCATAATCCACAAATTGCAGGCCGCCCTCTGTGAGCCGCCTCGTGGCGTTCCGTATCGCAGTGTTGTGATCCACAGCACCCGTCATCACCTGCATATACGCATAGTCGAGACAGTCCCTGTAAGCCTCCGCCGCATCGTGAAACCGCACCTGAACGTTTGACCCACGGTAGGAAAATCCCATGGATTGCGTAAAGTTTCGCAATTCTCCCTTGGTCTGGTTCACGCTGGCAGTTACCGCCTGCTGAAAGAAGTCGTTGTATTCATAAGGCGTGTAGCCGACATTCGCCTGCGCATATGCTTTTTTATAAAACTCGTCGGAAGTCTGGGCAGCGTCAAAGAACAAACGGTCAACAGTCTCATCGGAAAGCTCCGAATATTCGGATATCTTCTGCTTGATGTACTCCGTTCCCGCACCCAGCTCACGAAGCCGCAGCACCTGATGCTCTGCGCTGTCGGTAAGATATCCCGCCTTTGCTATCCTGCGGCATATGTCGGCGATGATATCCTCCTCGAGCCTGAGAAAAAGCTCCTCCAGCTCCGCAGGCGCACCCTGCAAATAGTCGGGAGTAAGCATTATTCAAAGCTTTCGGGGAGCATTGCCGCCGCCTGCTCCTCCGTCTCGCCGTAGCGCTTCATGCGGTATTCCACGGGAGACATAAGCCCCGCAGAGACTTCCTGGAGCCATATCTTCTGCTCGGTCTCGCTGTCGGTAACAAGGCTGTCGTCAAAGTCGAATGACTGCTCGCACGCCCCTCTGGGGACAAGCTCATGAATGTCGCAGAGCATATCAAGTACCTGTACAAACTCTGTGAGAGCCTTTCTGACGTTCGCCTGAATGGCTGATACCGTGGCATATGACCGCTGCTTGGAAGCCTTTATTTCTGTGGCAGTCTTGTCCGTGTCCTGCACCTCGGAGAGGGTACCGAAAGCAAGTCCGCACTGCCGTTCTATCTGCCGAAGAAGATTGTTGAGCCCGTTCCTCTGAGCCTCTTCACGTATCTGAGGGCTGAACACATTGAACGCCTGGTCTTGGTTAAAGTCCAGCGTCTTTATCAGCCGCCTGTTGAATTTGGGAGCCGTTTCTGTGCCGTCATTGCCGCGCTGTACCGCCGTTACATCGGCATATACCGCCAGCTCCGAGCCTTCAAACTCCCATATGCCTCTTGTGAACTGCATATCCGCTTCCTCGATAGTGGAGATCGCCGCATTGAACACCGAAACCCCCAGCGGGGAACGCCTGTCAATGATGTTCGCCCCGGGCATTTTCATATATACAAACAGCGGCCGCTTTATCCCAGAGAACGTTGCCGACGGAGCAATGTCCGCCCATTCCGCAACCGCCCCGAGAGCTATCTCCCGCCCTATCTGAGCCGAGCTGTCGGACACATACGCCTTGTTCACCACTGTGTAATTCGTACCCGAAAGGGAGTGCTTTTCAAGGCGGGTGAAATACCTACCTTTGCGGACTATCCTGTCAGCGAAAACGCATTCGGTGATGTTGTCACCGTCATAGCCCGATACCGCCGCAGCGTCCGCCTGAATGATGTCGGTGTATATCTTCCCGCCCGATACATAGGGCTTCAGGAACACCCCGCCCAGAGCACAGGCGTATTCCACCCACACGGGAGACAGCGCCACCGCATGACTGTACGCATCGGAAAGATGATCCGCCCTCGGCGAGCCTGTCAGCTCCGAGTTAAGCTCCAGCGTGACCAGCCTTGCCATTTCATGGGCCACAGAGTAGGGGAGATTAAGGCAGCGCACATTGCTGTCAGCCACAGCCCACGGCGGCGTGCAGCGGTAGCATTCCGCCCACAGCCTTACCGCCTCGGTCATGTCCTTGTCAGCAGGCAGGGTCTGCATTTTCGCAGCCAGCTCATTAGTGTCAAACAATTTGCATATCGCTCCTTTCAGCCAAGATAAAATGCTCATTTTCCGCTTCTCCTCCAAATCTGCGATGTGGCGTACCGCACAGCGTCAATGCTGTGATTGTTCCTGTCGGGATATCCCGATATGATCTCGCCGTCCTTGCTGCGCTCGTATTCGTACTCCAGAAATTCCGCCGCAGTCTCGGGGCAGCGTTCGTTGTCAATGACTATTTCACTGAGGGACTGCAGCCACTTCATGGAATAATCCACCGACCCGGGGCCTTTTTCAGCCGCCCTGGCAAGCAGACCAAAGGAGCGGTAATCCGCAACAGACTTCTGCTCCGCACTGTCGCACATGAGCATATCGTTTGCCGTTACGCCACGCTTTTTCAGCTCGGCAGCAGTCTCCGCATTGCCCTTTTTGTTGCAGCGGAACTCGTCATATATCACCAGCGTGTGCTGCGCCGCCAGATAAGCGCACCTGACATACGCAAAGGGATCAGGATACCAGCCCCAGTCAACGCCGTGAAGAATCGTTCCAAAGGTCTTGATGTCCTCGTCAGTGACCTTGCGTGTGACCACATTGTCGAATACATTTCCGCCAGTGCCGTTGGCAGCGCCCAGATATTCGTTTTCATACGCCGTGGGATTGGTCTCTTTCAGATATTCCGCATCATCGAGGAACGGCTTGCCCAGCCACTTTTTCGGCACCGTCAGATAATTGCTTTCGGTAACGAGCCTGTCCGCCCTCGGCGCTTTGATGTACTTGTTTGCCCAGTTCTGAGCCGATTTCGGGGGATTAAAAGACTTGAACTTGTAAGCCCTGTCTCCGCCTCTGATGACCGACTGTTCTATCTTTCGGACAGCCTCGGGACCCGAGAACTGGTCAAGCTCCTCAAACCACAGAATGCCGATGAACCCGAAGGGAACTTTTATGGACTTGATCTTGTTCTCATCGTCCGCCCCCCGGAAGTATATCTTCTGTCCCGTTTTTGTTTTGGTTATCTCCAGCGGAGATTTTGTGGCAGCATATTCATCGTCAAGACCGAGGGAAGATATCGCCCACAGCATCTGATTATACACCGAATCTTTCAGTGTGTTACCCACCTGGCGGAGAATGCAGGCGTGCATATCCTCGTTTTTCTCCAGCAGGTCGATGACCGCCAGCGAGATAAACGAGGACTTGGTAGAGCCTCTTCCGCCCGGGAAAACATATTCGGAGTGTTCGCCCTCGGCAATGTCAAACAGCACCGATGAAAAGGCAGGAGCCACCATGCTTGCGGGAATACCGCCGTAAGAAAAGCCCTCCCGATCGTCCGCCGAGGGGAAGTACCTTTCACGGTCAAGCTTAAGGCGGGCGTTGTCGTACCTGATCCTGTGCCGCATCATATCGTCGTCACGGATAATGCTCCGCAGCTCCTTTACCGCAGCCACATCGCCCATTTTAGCCTGTTTGAGCAGTGCCGCATTGACCGCAAGCATATTCGTGACCTCGTCCTCGCTCAGCTCATCAAAGTTCACGCCCATATCAGAAAGGAGCTGGTAGTCCGCCACCTGAGAAGCAGGCAGCGACAACAGCAGCTCCATACATTTTTTCATATCACGCTTTTTCCGCCTTGCAGCCCCCGAGGCTTTGCCGCCTTTTTGAGTGATTTCTCGGAGTTCACTCGGAGTTCGTTCGGAATTTGATATTAGATTTTTTTCATTCACGGGTCACCACCTGCCGAAAAATAGGATAAAAAAATCCGCTTACAGCCTTTAACCGTAAGCGGATATAAAAATTCACTATACCCATTTTAGCACAAACATAGTGACATGTCAAGCATTTTTTGAAATTTTCACAAGAGCCTTGCCGTGAAGCCTATGTACGTGCCGCACACTGATTCCCATTTTGGCAGCAATCTGTCCCCAAGACTTGCAGTAAAGATAATGCAGGTTAAGCACCTCCCGCTGCCGTTCATCTTTCACAAGGTAAATGAGCCTGCCCGCCGCACAATACGGGTTTGAAAGTTCTGCTTTGCATTTGTCCGCTTGGGTTTCATAATCAGATACCTCGCAATATGATTCTTCAACGGAATTTCCGTTGCGCTCATATTCTGCGCCTGTGCTGTTATATCGCACTGTTTTGCCGTCTGTAAGTCTGCTCTCATAGCTTTTGTGCTTATTTCTGGCATTAAGGTACTTGCTCCCTGCCTCTCGTGCATCATTCAGCACCGCCTTGACCTCCTGCACAGTCAATATGCATCACTCCTTTTTCAGCAATTCGGGATTATCGTGAATGTTGCCAATAACCTCTGCGGCAAATTCGTCTGTCTTACCCAGTGAAACACATCTCAAAATAGATGAATTTTCCCAAGCGGTAGGATTTGGGGCGTTGACACGGCGCACACCAAAGCTTGAAATCTCATCAATCCAAACAATCACACCAATTGTTGTAGCAGAATATGCAGTGCCCTTAACGATATCCCCCTCGAAGATTTTCACGCCGTTCTTGTC
>ENA-UOJS01001999-UOJS01001999.1-human-gut-metagenome-genome-assembly--contig:-C74-NODE-1999-length-15165-cov-9.140834_pt1 | contig 15165 bp, 10 predicted proteins | sample MGYA00242355_ERZ723902 | MGnify/ENA metagenome assembly ERZ723902 | reverse complement strand
TGGGCAGCAGCGGCTGAATGAAAGCGAAGGCAATTATCGCTATCAGCGCAACTATCAATATGCGTGCAGCCCTATTGCGCCAAAAGTTTTTGAACGTGCTCGCCCAGTATGAATAGTTTGAATATGCCGTGCGCTCGGCATCCTGCTCGTTAAAGCCATGCAGTTCAAACCATTTGGGGTCTATTGCGGCTATCTGCTCGGCGGTATAATCCGCCGCATCATACATAGGCAGTTCTTTATCCGCCTGCTCCAGCGCAAGGCCTTCCTGTATGTGCTGATCCAGTTCGTCTATGCGGCGCATCTGCCTGTTGAAAAGGAGTTTTTTCTTCTTATCTGCCATTTTAACGGTCGTCTCCTTTCTTTGCGAAGCTTATGCGCGGATCAATGAGCGCCATCAGCACGTCACCAAGGAACATTCCGGCAATGCCTATCGCTGCATATATAAGCACCAGCGCCTGAACCATTGTATTGTCCTGAAGCTGTATAACGTCTATCAGCAGGCTGCCGGTTCCGGGTATGGAATAAAGGTGCTCAATATATATTGAACCGATTATTGTTGAAAGCACCGAACCGGGCAGGAACTGCGCCATAGGCACGAATGCGTTTTTAAATACATGGCGGAACATTATTCTGCTCCCGCTCACGCCCTTTGCGCGCGCAAGCTTTACATAGTCCATGTTTATATTATCTATCATATAGCGGCGCATCCACATCGCGTATGAGCATATGCTCAGCAGCGATATGGAGAATATCGGCAGCACCCATGTGGCATAGTTGTTTTTGTCAAACAGCAGCGATAGATTGAACCAGCTTGAAAAAAACAGCTGCAAAAACAGCATCAACACAGCCGTAGGGAGCGCCTCGACAATGGCAATGAACGCCGTGCCGAGCTTATCCGTAAATTTTCCTTTGAAACGCGCCATCACGGCGCCGAGAGGTATGCCTACTATAAGCGAGAATATCATTGATATAACGCCTATTTTAAGCGAATAAGGTATTTTCTTTTCTAGTATTTTTACTATGGGGTAATTCGGGCGATATATCCAGGATTTACCAAGGTCGCCCTGAAACAGGCTTTTATAGAAATTGAACAGCTGGACATATATCGGCTGATCCAGCCCTTTTTCTGCCAGCATACTTGCGCGAACTTCTTCGCTAAGTTTATCGTACTCCGCACCGAAGTAGCCTTCCATCGGCATAAGGCGCAGCAATACGAATATCAGCGTTATTACGACGAACAGCGATATTATCGCGCCCGCCGTGCGCTTGAGGATATATTCCAACATGGGGCATCATCCGCGTGCCGCTAAGGTGAGCAAGCAGCGGCTCCTTTCTAAGAATGGCGTAAAGCAGCGGGAGGCATGAGGCGAAAACACCCCACGCCCCCGCGATATGGTTTATGATTCGGTCTTATTCTGCCGCGGCAAGAGCAGCCTCGCGGTCAAGCTTCCACTGTGCAAACTGTTCCTGATAATCAGTCAGGCTCATGGCTTCCTTAAGGACATGCTTGCCCTTGTAGCGCCAGATGGACACGCCGAATGAGGAATATTCGCCATCAAACACGGTCAGCTTGCTGGCAACGTAGCCGTTGGAGAATACACGGAACGGTATAACGATACCTTCGTTTATCAGCCACGCTTCGGCCTTGGCAAACAGTTCATAACGCTTGGCCAGGTCTACCTTCTCGGCGGTAGCTTCCTGAACCATCTTGTCGTATATCTGCTGCTGTGCGCCAACATAGTCGGCATCGTCTATAACGCCGTTGTCATAGTCTTCCTGAGTGTAAACATAACCGGTCAGGTACTCTTCCTGAGTGCACATGGAACGGTTGTTGTAGCTCCAGCTGAGACCCCAAGGATCGGCATAGGTCACAGGATCCGCAAAGTCAGGACCCCAACCTTCTTCCATAAGGCCATACTTGCCGGCGTTACGGACTTCGGAGTTGTAGTTGTTGGCAGGACCGGCAACGGGAACGATGTCGATATAGTCCTTACCAAGGAGCTCTTCGAGCTGCTGCTCGATTACCTGGGCAACCAGATCCTGGTTAGCCTGGTCTACGCGATAGTAATACGGGAACACGAGCGGGAAGGTCACGCCCTGCGCGCTCAGTTCGGCCATGGCCTGTTCCTTGTACTGGAGAGCGGTTTCGGGCTGGAACCAGTTCTGTTCGGTAACGGCCTCAAGTTCGCCGGTCATGGTGTAATCCTTACCGTCTACTGCAACGAAGTTCGGAGGAGTGATGGTGTTCATCAGGTATTCTTCCGGGCTGTAAGGATCGTAGCAGCTCATGGCCTTAACGCGGTCTATACCATAAACAATTGAAAGACGGAAGGCGCGGTTGTTAACGGCGGTCTTAAACGCATCGTTGTCATAGGTTTCGTCCATATGGGGATCGAAATCGAAGAACCACCACATTGCATCGTAAGTGGGACGGTTCGGGCGGACGATGTTCTGCTTTTCGGGATCGTTCATCCAGCTGTCCAGTATTTCTACGGGGATAGTGGCTTCGTCGATCTCGCCGCGCAGATACATTTCAGGCGCAAGTGCTTCGGCTTCGGCGTTGTACTTGCCGTAAACGGTCTTTATAGATACGTTCTCGGCATCCCAATAATTGTCGTTGCGCTCCATCACCAGTTCGTTCTGGGGTTCCCAGCTGGTGCAGTAGTATGCGCCGTTGTAAAGCAGGGTGTCGTTGGAAGTGCCGTAGTATTCGCCGCACTCTTCAACGAACTGCCTGTTGGCGGGCATGAAGGCAACATAGGTCATCATGGACAGGAAGTACGGGCAAGTGTCCTTCAGTGTGTACTGGAGGGTATGATCGTCAAGGGCCTTTACGCCAACCTCTGCAAAGTCGGTCACGGTGCCGTCAAAGTATTCCTTGGCGTTCACTATAACGTTTGCAAGGGTATCCACGTTGTCGGATTCATTGGCGGGTGTCAGTATCCACTCGGCGCCGAAAACGAAGTCGTCGGCGGTAACGTCGGCATATTCGTTCAGTTCGCAGTCATACCACTTCACGCCTTCGCGCAGATGGAATGTCCAGACAAGACCATCGTCAGAGGTTTCCCAGCTGGTCGCAAGGCAGGGCTTCACAACGCCATACTGGTCATACTCTATCAGCGTGTCAACAAAGTTGGACGCGGGCTTGAAGTCTACGGTGGAGCTCGTCGCCAGATAGTTCAGCGTAGAGATCTCCGAAGGATACAGATAGCGGAAGGTAGCGTCCTCTACATAGGGGCTTTCCTCTGCCGGCTCACTGGATGTCTGAGGAGCATCGGTGTTAGCGGGTGTGTTGTTATCGTTTGTCTGCTTGGGTTCATCGGTATCGGCGGGAGTATTGGACTGGCAGCCAACTACGCCGAGGACCATCACCAGGCAAAGCACGATAGCAAGAATCTTCTTCATCTTGGTTTTCCTCTCTGTTTTATAATATTTCTGCGAGAATCCCGCAAAACTTTAAATTCGCCTATAATGTGGTGCATCGCGCGTTCCGCGTTTATTAACACCATGTTAATTAAGTTGTACAAAGCATATCACGCTCGTTTGATATTGTCAATATAGCGTGCAAACTCTTTTGCTACCAATTTTATAACAGGGTGTGATTTTCTTCTTTCATATGGTATACTGTGTGCATAAAAAGAAAGGTTAAGGTTAGCTGTAAATGAAAGCTGCGGTATTTGACATAGGCGGAACATTCGTAAAGCATGGTATATATGAAGATGGTGTTCTGAAGGATGTGTCCTCCTTCCCCACCTGCGGACAAGATGGTGCGGATACATTGATTGAACGTATACGCAATGCATGTGGAAGCATTACCAATATTGATGCGATCGGCATATGTACCCGCGGGCAGGTTAACTGCGACACCGGCGAAATAATATACGATCCGCCTCACCTTATCCCCGGCTATACTGGTAAGAATCTGAAAACCGAATTCAGCTCGTTCGGCGTACCAATAGCCGTAGAAAACGATGCTAACTGCATGGCTATTGCGGAGTCCTCCGCGCTTAGCGCCGATTCCAACGCGGATATACTCTGTCTTACTTACGGCACATGCATAGGCGGTGCAATAGTTCGCGGCGGCGCGGTATATCATGGAGCAAACTGGTCTGCCGGTGAGTTCGGCATGATATACATGAACGGCGAATACTATGAAAACATTGCAAGCGTTACCCGTCTGGTTGAACAGGCGAAGGCAATGGATGCCTCTCTTTGCGACGGACGCGCGATAACCGCTCAGCTTAATCGCAGCGATGTATATGCCCTTGTTGACGGCTGGGCTAAGCAGGTAGCCGAAGGCTTAGCCTCGCTTATGCACATATTCAACCCCGCCTGCATAATAATAGGCGGCGGCATAATGGAAGATGAGAATGTATTCAATATGGTCACGTCAAAGGTAAGCGAATTGACAGCGCCAGGTTTTGACGTAAATATACGCAGTGCCCGCTTTGGCAACAGCGCGGGACTTATTGGCGCGGGTATACTTGCGCAAAAGCTTATGAAATGACGTCCAAAGCTTTCGTTTTGAACCTGTGCAGCAGGCCGGTATAGCAATCCGTAAGCGCATTGCTTATAAATTCGCCGTCCCATTCAAGATAGTTCGTTGCTATCATGGTTGCTATGCCGTGAACATAAAGCCATGTTTCAAGGTGCAGCATATATGCTGTTTTCTCGTTAAGGCCCGTATTTTTGGATATAAGCTTAACTATTGCCTCCGTAACGTCCTTACCGCTGTCATCATTTATGTTTTCGGCCGACCTGTCCCGCATAAAAAGCAGCTTGAACAGCTCCTTTTCTTCGGTAGCGAAGCGTATATATGCCATGCCCATGGCCTTATACGGCTTTTCTTCGGCATGCGATGCGGCGCCTATGTATCCGCGGTATATCCTATCCGCCGCCTTTATGGTTTCCAGCCGGACCTCCTCCATGTTCTTGAACAGGCCAAATATAGGCTTTACCGAGCAGCCGAGCTCTCCCGCTAGCGACCTTGCCGTAAGGCTCTGCGGTCCTCCGCGCCGTATTATATTCAATGATGCCTCTATCAGCTGTTCTTTCGTGAACATAAACTTTGGCGGCATAATGCGTCTCCTTAATGCTTCAGCAGTGTTGCGCAACGGCAGTTGCGTTTATTATACATATAACCCGGTCTTTGGTCAACAAAGTCCGGGCGATGTTTACTTATTCCTGCACATTGGCCTTCATCCAACGATTAAGCACCTTCATCTGCTCCGGAGTATGGAACCAATGCTCTCCTTTTTCCATTACTGTAAGCGTTGTTGCACAGGATTTCGAAAATCTTTCTATTGTCTCTCTCGGTGTCATGTTGTCTTTGCCGCCATATATAATATCCGTCGGCTTGTCCCATTTGTATGGATTTTTTCGCACCCAGCTAAGATAGTTCCAGTTGAGCGTTTCGCCGAAATCAGTTGGTATCTTTATGCGCTCAGCAAGTTCCTCTTCTGTGACCCCAGCCCATTCCATCATTGTACATATCAGCTTTTCCATGTCTACAATAGGCGATATGAACATTGCCTTATCTATCTTCTTATCCTGCAGCGCAAGCATGCTGAACCATGCGCCTATGCTCACAGCACAAACGCTGATTGAGCTATATCTTTCCGAAAGCAGCTCGTATGTCCTTTTTATCTCAGGCGCAGCCATCCACGGAAACAGCTTTTCCTTGCTGTTTTTCCGATCACCATGCTCCGGCAGGTCTATCGCTATAACCTGATAGCCCTGTGGGCAGGCGTATTGCGCAAAATAATACGCTTCTTCCTTATAGCCCATCTTGCCATGTATATACAAAAACGCCTTGTCGCTTGGCTCGCCTGCTATTATTGCCGGTATATCGTTTATTTTCGTACGCTTTGCTTTTATCTCCGCCTTTGCGTTGGCCATATGCTTGCGCGCCACAAGCTCGCTCAATATAGCATCGCGGTCGTAATTACCGTTTGCGAAGCCCTTTATGTTCTTAGCTGCCATGCACAAACTTAGGCTGAACTCTGTAAGAATAGCGTTTATCTGCCAATCCGCATATGGGTTCGAATCCGTAACTATAAGCGTAGCCAAGCTGTTCACGACAAGCCACATGTCCCTAAAGTAGCAATCCGCCGTATCGGCATCCATCTTATATGTGCGCATCAGCGATTTTCTCAGCGCAGCTTTCGATTGTTCCATCGCCGCTATCGTGCTCGGTTTTTTCTCGTCTACCTTTGAAATGAACAGCGCCTTATAAAGCATCGGCTCGTCCTTAGCAAACTGAATATATTCTGACATGAATCCAAGAAACGGCACTGAATACTTCAACCCGTCCTCTATGTATTCATCAAACAGTTCCTTCGCGATTTCAAGCACGGCGCCGCGAAGTTTGTCTATCGAATAAAAATAATTGAACATAGGCCTGGTCGACATACATCCCGTTTCAGCTATGTCGCGTGCGGTGATTTTCTCTATTCCCTTTTCCCGCGTCAGTTCAAATGCTGCATTAACAATATCTTCCCTTGAAAACTTGGTCTTAGGCGGCATGGTCTATCATCTCCTATTATGATGCTCTTCGTATAGCTAATATCACCAATTGTATAACAATCGTTATTATATACTCAATTATGTGATCTGTCAAATCAAGACTCCCCTATATGCCCTTGAATTAAATCAAGAAGCATATAGGGGACTCATCGGGAGCAAATTATGTTTAGGCGGCGCTTATGCTTTTACCGCCGGATCCATCGGGAAGAATATAACGTAGCACTCCGTCATCTCCCCAAGGAATAGGAATATGTTTTCGCCCATTTCAATATGGCGCTTGAATGTAAGATCCGGTATGAACAGCCTTCCGCAGGTGCGCTTAGGGCCTTTTAATGTGTATCCAACGTCGTTCGGTTCTGCATGCAGGGCATTTGCAGCCTCACAAAGGCCCGGCAGTTTCAGTCGCTTTTCAAGCTCGCCAAGGCTTTTCTCCGCATTTATATATACCAAATGGTCAGGATCCTGAAACCAGTTTATGTTCATATTAAAACCTCCGTAATAAAAATGCCGCCGGAAAATTCTCCAACGGCATAGATAAAAAGCTATCCTAATGCTGCTTCCGTGTCCAAATCCGCGTGGAGAAGCTTGCTCCGTGCAGGTCTTCTGGCTCGCGTATCATTGCTTTGCTTCGCCTTCCCATAATAAACAGTGGCATATTGAAGCATCGCTCGCGCACACAGCGGCGGGACCGCGCAGGCTTTTAACCTGCTTCCCTTTTAACCGATCGATTACCGATCAGACACGGAACATATTCATGTTCGTATTTATTGTATCATTATGCGGCGCATATGTCAAACGCCGGCACTCTTTATGCCCCGGCGGCAGAAGTATATGGATATAGCCGTAGCAACGCACCAGCCTATCGGCCAAGCAAGCCATATTCCGGTAGAACCGAGCGCCGTGCCGGACAATACTACTGCAAGCGCTACCCTGAGCAAAAGGTCAGTAAACGTTGACGCCATAAACTGCTTCATCCGTCCCGAGCCGCGCAGCACACCATCCGCAACAAGTTTTGCAGATACCACAATATAGAACGGCGCAAGAATGCGGAGATATGTTACGGATGTTTTCAGCGCAAGCTCTGTCGGATTCTCCAGGAACAGCATCGAAAGCTTATCCCCAAAGAAGAAATACAGCGCAATCAGCGGAACTGACAGCATCCATACCATCTTTATTCCGGCCCAGTATCCGCTCTTTACCCTATCGTATTTGCCTGCGCCTATGTTTTGCGCCGTGAAGTTGGATACGCCGTTGCCAAGCGTTGTGAATGATGTTATAACAAGATTATTCAGCTTAACGCCGGATGAATATCCCGCCATAACGGCAGTACCGAATGTGTTTATAACGCCCTGAATTATTATGTTGCCCACCGAAATAAAGCTTTGCTGCAGAACGCTCGGTATTGCTATTCTGGCTATTTTGCCCAGTATTTCACCGGAGAACAGCGGCGCGCGTTCCTCCGTTTCAACTGTTTTCAGCCTTGCAAAAACAAATACCAGCGCCAATATGCAACTAACGCCCTGGCATATGAAAGTTGCCCATGCAACGCCGGCTACGCCCATCTTAAACGCCGTAACGAACAATATGTCCGCACCAATGTTGCTGAGCGACGATGCCGCAAGGAAGTAGAACGGCGTTTTGGAATCGCCAAGCGCGGAGAATATGCCCGTTGCAACATTATAGAAGAACACAAACGGAAGTCCGAAAATGTATATGCGGAGATACAGCGCCGAATCCGCCATTACCTCGGCGGGGGTATTGATGAGCAGCAGCATCTTTTCATCAAGCAGCAGCCCTGCCACCATAAGCACAGCGCACAGCACTCCGCTGGCAATAAACGTGGTAGAAACAGCCGTTTTCATGTCCTTCATGCGCTTTGCGCCGAAGAACTGCGCTATGACCACCGATCCGCCAATATTACAGCCGAACGCAAACGCGATGAATATAAGCGTTATTTCATAGCTGTTGCCAACGGCTGCAAGCGCATTTTCGCCTATGAACTTGCCCGCAACAAGGCTGTCTGCAATATTATAAAGCTGCTGGAATATTATGCTGCCAAACAGCGGCAGGCAAAACCTCCACAGTACCTTTTCGCTCTTTCCGACAGTAAGATCGTTATTCATAATTTTATTCCACCCCACAGCATTATTCATATGCAGCAATTCCTGCATAACTCACAAGCCCATATTATATTCCCTCACCTTATTTTTATCAAGGTGTCTTGCAATAAATAGTTGCGGCTATGTATAATATGGATATTATATGTTGATTGGGATGCGCAATGAAACGACTGACCATAGGCATTTTGGCCCATGTGGACTCCGGCAAAACGACCCTCAGCGAAGCCATGCTTTATGCAAACGGCACGCTTAGAAAGCTTGGCCGCGTGGACCACGGCAATGCCTTTTTAGATACACACGCGCTTGAAAAGCAGCGCGGTATAACCATTTTTTCCAAGCAAGCGGAACTTAACTATTCCGGTTGCACTTTTACGTTGCTTGATACTCCCGGTCACGTTGACTTTTCTGCCGAAACCGAACGTGCGCTCGGCGCAATGGATTATGCCATACTGGTTATAAGCGCACCCGACGGGGTTCAGAGCCATACGGAAACGCTTTTTCGCCTGCTGAAACGCGCAGGCGTGCCTACATTTGTATTCGTGAACAAAACCGATATCTCATCAAAGTCCCGCTCTGAAATTTTAGCTGAATTAACTAAGCTTTCGGCAGGCTTCATTGATTTTTCAGCCGATAGGCCAATAAATGATTTTTACGAGGAGTTAGCCACCTGTTCCGAGGACATGCTGAACGAGTATCTGGCCGAAGGCATTATAAGCGATGAGAAGATCGCATCCGCCGTAAAAAGCCGTCTTGTGTTCCCCTGCTGCTTCGGTTCCGCGCTAAAGCTGAGCGGTGTAGACGGATTCCTTGATTGTATAGCACGCTATACTTTACCTATAACCGGAAACGCCAAATTCGGCGCGAAAGTATTCAAAATAGCAACCGATGCTCAGGGCGCGCGGCTTACATTTATTAAAGTTACATCCGGAAGCCTGAAGGTAAAATCAATTCTTTCGGGCACAGACGGCAGCAGAACATGGAATGAAAAAGCCGACCAACTCAGGATATATTCCGGCGCAAAGTTCAGAACCGTTGATGAAGCATTTGCCGGCAGCGTATGCGCCGTATGTGGGCTTACACGTGCAAAACCGGGCGACGGGCTGGGCATAGAGCCGCCCGCACCAAAGCCTATGCTTGAACCTGTGCTCACATACAGCGTCCAGCTTGGCAATGGACTTGACGCCGCAAAAGCACTTGCCGCATTAAAAAGGCTTGAGGACGAGGACCCCGAACTGCACATAATATGGTACGAACGGCTAAAGGCGATACATGTTCGCCTTATGGGCGAAATACAGCTTGAAGTGCTGCAAAGCCTTATGAAGAGCCGTTTCAATATGGATATATCCTTCAGCCAGGGCGGCATACTCTATAAGGAAACCATTGCAAACAAGGTTGAAGGCGTTGGCCATTATGAACCGCTGCGGCATTATGCAGAAGTGCATTTGATATTAGAACCGCTCAAGCGCGGCAGCGGGCTTGTTTTTGCGTCAAAATGTCCTGAAGATAAGCTGGATAAGAATTGGCAGCGGCTTATACTTACGCACCTTATGGAAAAAACACATATTGGCGTACTCACCGGTTCACCTATAACTGATATGAAAATAACCCTTGTCTCCGGACGCTCGCATATTAAACATACCGAAGGCGGGGACTTTAGGCAGGCCACATATCGCGCCGTAAGGCAGGGACTTATGCAGGCGGAAAATGTACTGCTTGAGCCGTGGTACGAATTCAGCCTTACTATACCCGCCGAATATATAGGCCGCGCACTGAACGATATGCAGCTTATGTGCGCCGATTTCAGCGCACCCGAGCAAGGCGAGTCATCCGCCACCATACGTGGTTTTGCGCCCGTTTCTGCCATGCAGGGCTATTCTTCCCAGCTTGCGCTGTATACCCGCGGCATGGGCAAGCTCAGTCTTATCGGCAGCGAATATCGGGAATGCCATAACAGCGCGGAAGTAATAAGCCAAATTGGCTATGATGTCGAAGCAGATACATTCAACACGGCCGATTCTGTGTTTTGCAGCCACGGCGCTGGCCATACCGTAAAATGGGACAAAGTATTTGACAATATGCACCTGGAGCGTGCACTACGGCCGCAAGCCAAGCCTTACACAATATCTGATATACCGACATATCGCCCGCTATCCCGTGCGGACGAAGCGGAGCTTATCAGAATATACGAGCGTACATACGGCCCGATAAAGAACGACCCGCTTGCCGCATTCCGTAGGACTTCGCCTAAGCAATCCCAAAGCACAGCCGAACTTTGTCCCTTCCCCACCGGGCCGGACTATCTATTGGTAGACGGATACAACATAATATTCGCATGGGATGACCTTTCCGCCATTGCAAAGGATAACATGGACTTGGCACGAAGTAAGCTGATAAACCTGATGTGCAACTATAAAGGCGTAAGGCAATGCGAATTGATACTTGTATTCGATGCATACCGCATAAAAGGGCATGTCGGCAGCATAGAAAAGGTGAATAACATAACCGTGGTATATACTAAAGAGGCCGAAACGGCCGATACATACATTGAAAAAGCCACGCACGAATTGAGCAGGAACTACCGAGTGGAAGTTGCAACCTCGGACCGAATGGAGCAAATAATCATTGCCGGCAACGGCGCGGCGCGGCTCAGTGCTAATGAGTTCAGAAAGCAGGTAGATGCAGCCGTAGCTGCAATGCGGGATTTGATGGAAGAATATGCGCTGCGTGAAAAACCATCGGCAAAGCTGGCACAAGGCCGCATAGTCGGTCTTGATGCGCCCGAAAAATAATAATCATCTACAAACAAAGACCCGATCGCTCGGGTCTTTGTTTGTACTGTTAAGTACAAAAGGAACTATATGAGTAAGATTTAGGATTACTCTACTACCTTTATCTCCTTGCTCTTCTTGCCAAAGTGGGTCAAAGAAACAACTATGCCGCCACAGGCTATCAGCGCAATAACGTTGGGCAGAACCATAAGCTGATTGAACATATCGCTCAGTTCCCAAACCAGATCGTTGGAAGCAAGGGTGCCGAGGAATATGAACGCAAGAGAGATCACGTTGTAAACGGTTGTGGCGATCTTCTCACTCTTAGCATTCTTACCGAAGAGGTAAGCCACGTTGATCTTGCCGAACATGTTCCAGCCGAGAACGGTGGAGAACGCGAAGAAGAACAGCGCTATGGCTATGAAGATGTTACCGCCAGCTTCACCAAGCAGAGTGCCGAAAGCAGTCTGTGCAAGGTTGGTTTTGTTGATAGCTTCGGGTATGGTGCCATCCGCCAGTATGCCGCCCTTGGTGTAAAGGGTGATAACAGCGGTCAGAGCAGTGATGGTCAGAACAACGAAAGTATCGATGAACACGCCGATCATGGCAACGGTACCCTGCTCATGCGGATCCTTAACATTAGCCTGCGCATGCGCATGAGGGGTGGAACCCATACCGGCTTCGTTGGAGAACAGACCACGCTTTGCGCCCTGAGAAACCGCCTTCTTTATGGCCGCACCAAACGCGCCGCCGATGATAGCCTGGGGAGCAAAGGCATACTTGAATATAAGGCCGAAAGCTTCGGGAACCTTAGTGATGTTGGCAAACAGTATTATCAGACCGCCAAGGAGATAGAACGCAGCCATTACGGGAACGACCTTTTCGGTAACGGAAGCAAGACGATCCATACCACCAAGGAATATGAAGCCCGCAACAACGACCAGCACTATACCTATTATCCAGGAAGGAATGCCAAAGGCAGTCTGAGCAGTGGAACCGATGGAGTTGGACTGAACCATGCAGCCGAAGAAGCCAAGGGCAAGTATGATGGCGATGGCGAAGAAGCCGGCCAGTATTTTGCCTAAGGTGCCCTTGAAGGCAGTGCGGATGTAGTAAACGGGACCGCCGTGTACTTCACCGTTTTCCTTAACAACGCGGGTCTTCTGGGCCAGAACAGCTTCAGCATAGATGGTGGCCATGCCAAGGAAGGCAATTATCCACATCCAGAATATTGCGCCGGGGCCGCCTACGAGGATGGCGCCGCTGGCACCGACTATGTTACCGGTACCAACCTGAGCCGCGATTGCGGTTGCCAGAGCCTGGAAAGAGCTCATGCCGCCGCCCTGCTTGCCGCCCTTGAGGGACAGCTTGCCGAACACGTTCTTCATGCCTTCGCCGAAGCAGCGAACCTGCACGAACTTGGTGCGGATAGAGAAGTACAGACCGCAGCCTAAAAGCAGCACTACAAGTATGTAGTCAGACAGATACGCATTGATCGTCTGCACAATGGGGAGTAGAATGTCGTTCATGTTTGTGATATTCCTCCTAATGATTTACCAAGACAGATAAGAACACCCCTATTCTTTTTGCTCGGATTATCATCAGTTTACTAAATAAAAACCATCTTCTCAATGGTTTTTACGATTGAAAAAATAGATTAAAAAATTTATGCTGCGTTATAAAGACATGTAAATATAAATAATTTAACACAATTACACCATATTTATCATAATTTCAGCCAATATTCAGTTTTGCGTTTCCGTAACTTTCTTTGTATTTTTTTCGAAAACAATAAAATAAATTTCTTTCGCTTTTTGTATGATGTTTAGTTCCTGTTAAGGGATATAAAGGCATGCAAATGTCATTTTTACGTTTGGGGCATGTTTTGGATATAAAGAAACGGCGCTGCCGAAGCCGCGCCGTTCTTCACTCATTCTATTCTATAAGGAAATATTATTCTATAACCTTTATCTGGTCCTTCTTCTTGTTGAAGTGCGTCAGGGAAACAACCAGACCGCCGCACGCTATAAGACCAATAACGTTGGGGATAACCATCAGCTGATTGAACATATCGCTCAGTTCCCAAACCAGATCGTTGGAGGCCAGAGTGCCGAGGAATATGAATATCAGAGAGATTACGGTGTAAACGGTTGTGGCGATCTTCTCACTCTTAGCATTCTTACCGAAGAGGTAAGCCACGTTGATCTTGCCGAACATGTTCCAGCCGAGAACGGTGGAGAACGCGAAGAAGAACAGCGCTATGGCTATGAAGATGTTACCGCCAGCTTCACCAAGCAGAGTGCCGAAAGCAGTCTGTGCAAGGTTGGTTTTGTTGATAGCTTCGGGTATGGTGCCATCCGCCAGTATGCCGCCCTTGGTGTAAAGGGTGATAACAGCGGTCAGAGCAGTGATGGTCAGAACAACGAAAGTATCGATGAACACGCCGATCATGGCAACGGTACCCTGCTCATGCGGATCCTTAACATTAGCCTGCGCATGCGCATGAGGGGTGGAACCCATACCGGCTTCGTTGGAGAACAGGCCGCGCTTTGCGCCCTGGGATATGGCCTTCTTTATGGCTACGCCGAACGCACCGCCGATGATGGCCTGGGGCTCAAACGCATACCTGAAGATCATGCCGAAAGCTTCGGGAACCTTGGTGATATTGGCAAAGAATATAATAAGACCGCCAAGGAGATAGAACGTAGCCATAACGGGGACGAGCTTTTCGGTAACGGAAGCAAGACGATCCATACCGCCAAGGAATATGAAGCCCGCTATAACAACCAGCGCGATACCGGCTATCCAGGAAGGAATGCCAAACGCGGTTTCCATGGTGGAACCGATGGAGTTGGACTGAACCATGCAGCCGAAGAAGCCAAGGGCAAGTATGATGGCGATGGCGAAGAAGCCGGCCAGTATTTTGCCTAAGGTGCCCTTGAAGGCAGTGCGGATGTAGTAAACGGGACCGCCGTGTACTTCACCGTTTTCCTTAACAACGCGGGTCTTCTGGGCCAGAACAGCTTCAGCATAGATGGTGGCCATGCCAAGGAAGGCAATTATCCACATCCAGAATATTGCGCCGGGGCCGCCTACGAGGATGGCGCCGCTGGCACCGACTATGTTACCGGTACCAACCTGAGCCGCGATTGCGGTTGCCAGAGCCTGGAAAGAGCTCATGCCGCCGCCCTGCTTGCCGCCCTTGAGGGACAGCTTGCCGAACACGTTCTTCATGCCTTCGCCGAAGCAGCGAACCTGCACGAACTTGGTGCGGATGGAGAAGTAGAGGCCGCAGCCTAAAAGCAGCACTACAAGTACGTAGTCAGACAGATACGCATTGATCGTCTGCACAATGGGGAGCAGAATGTCGTTCATGTTGTGATATTCCTCCTAAGATTTGTCCGAGTCAAATAAGAACACCCCTATTCTTTTTTGCTCTGATTTAGTATCAGTTTACTAAATATTATTACGAATCACAATGCTTTTTTCAATGGAAAATTTGAATTAACATCTTCTTTATACATGTTATTATTTACACAATACTTATATATTCACTTTGTAATTATTGCTTATATATCTATAATCTCGCATGTTACTGCGTAAATTCCTGTTTCTTCACATTTCATTTTAATGTTAAAAAACAATTCACAAAGTGTTTGATTTATAGTTAAAATTTCCTTCACATTTTTTCTGTATAAAGATTTCGTTAAGAATATATACTTATGCCTGCCTCATGTTGTATAAGTATGAGT
>ENA-UOJS01001998-UOJS01001998.1-human-gut-metagenome-genome-assembly--contig:-C74-NODE-1998-length-15167-cov-5.116795_pt1 | contig 15167 bp, 16 predicted proteins | sample MGYA00242355_ERZ723902 | MGnify/ENA metagenome assembly ERZ723902 | reverse complement strand
GGCGGCCTTCTCCCAGTACAGGCCGATCTCGGGGTAGCCCTCCCGGTGGGCAATGCGAGCCATGCACAGATACATGCCGACCTCGCTGCACTCGCCCTGGAAGTTGGCCATCAGCTGCTCGAAGATGTACTTCTTGTCTTCCTCGGAGATGTCGGGGTTGTTCTTCACGGTCTTGGCGTAGATGCCGTACTCATGCTCGGCGGCCAGCTTGCCTTCCTCCATGACCTTGAACTTGGAGCCGTCAACGCCGCACACGGGGCACTTGAAGCCTTCAGGGATGAACTCGCCTTCGTAGACATAACCGCACACGGGGCACACAAATTTCTTCATAATCGATTCCTCCAAAATTAGTTTTATAAGTTATTTGGGCAAATACGCCCGGGATTACAATAAATTACGCCTCTTCCTCGAACAATTCGGGGCCGACGCCGCAGAGGGGACATTCGTAGTCTTCGGGCAGCTCGTCGCCTGCGAAGACGTAGCAGCAGACGGTGAAGACGTATTTATTCATACAGCTTCCTCCTTAGTTTCTGATTTGCAGCCGCGGCACAGACCGGTGAAGGTCAGCTGGCAGCTGTGTACCTGACAGCCGGTGCATTCCTCGGCGGCGCGTCCCAGAGACAGAGGGGCTGCCGTATCGGGAAGGTCAATCACCGCGCCGCAGGCTGTGCAGATGAAGTGGACATGAGGGCGGGTGTCGGCGTCGAAGCGTTCGCTTCCGTTCACCGTACCCACGCTCTGGATCAGGCCCTGACTCTTGAACAGGGCGAGATTGCGATAGATCGTGGCAAGGGAGATGTCCGGGTGTTCCTCCCGCAGCATTTCGTGAACCATCTCCGCTGAGGGATGAAGCACGGTGCCGCGGAGGCAGGACAGGATCGCGTTGCGTTTTTTGAATTGCTTGGTGGCCGCTTCCATAGGCACCTCCTTTGGCTTATTTATTTAAGAACAATTCTTATTTACATCTGGAGTATAGCACACAGTACTTCATTTGTCAAGAGCAAAATGAGAATTATTTGCATTTATTTTCCAGAAAAATGCGGCTGCTATACGCAGCAAATCGCCCGCTGACTGTGCGCAGTCAGCGGACGATTCATCACAATTTGGCAATATCGGCGACGAGAGCATCCACCTCGGCCTGGGTGGTTGCCCAGCTGGTGCAGAAACGCACCACTGTTCCCTGCTCCGCGGCCCCTTCTTCCTCAAAGTAGTAGCCCCGCGCCAGCACTTCCTTCTGCCGCTGGGTCAGGATGACAAACTGCTGATTGGTGGAGCTTTCCACCCAGAAGGGGACGCCCTTCGCCGCGAATGCTTCTCTGATCTGCATGGCAAGCGTGTCGGCGCGCTTCGTTTTCTCAAAATACTCGCCGTTTTCCAGCAAGGTTGATAATTGCAGACCAATCAGCCTGCCCTAGACCAGCCACGCGCCGTGCTGCTTCATGTAGGCTTTAAAGCGGTACTGAAGCTTGGGTTCGGTAATGACCAGCGCCTCGCCGAACAGTGCGCCGCACTTCGTCCCGCCGATGTAGAACACGTCCGTCAGTTCCGCGAAATCCTTCAATGTCAGGTCGTTGTCCACCGCCCCCAGACCGTAGCCCATTCGCGCCCCATCCACGAACAGATACATGCCGTATTTCCGGCAGACCTCCCGGATGCTTTGCAGCTCCTGCTTGGAGTACAGCGTCCCCTTCTCGGTGGGGAAGGACAGATACACCAGCTTCGGCTCCGTCAGGTATTCCGGCGCGCCGCCGTCGTAATAGGCCGCCGCACATGCGGCGATCTGTCCGGCGGTGATTTTCCCGTCGGTGTTGGGAAGTGCGAGGATTTTGTGCCCCGTGTTTTCGATGGAAGCGGCTTCGTGGCAGTTGATATGTCCGGTGTCGGCGGCGATGACGCTCTGGATGGGGGACAGCGCCGCCGCGATGACCACGAGATTTGCCTGGGTCGCGCCGGGAACGAATTTGATCAGGGCGTCCTCAGAAGAAACCAGCTGTTTGATGACCGTCTCGGCACGTTGGCACCAGATATCCTCGCCGTAGCCCGCGAAACTGTCAGCGTTGGTGGCGGTCAGGGCGCTCAGGATGGAGTCCAGCGCCCCGTGGTTGTAATCGTTGTTGAATCGAATCATGATTTACTCCTTTGTCTCTGCGTTCAGCGCGTCCACCACGATGTCCGGGTAGGGGTTGGCGATCACGGTGCGGTAGGTGTGGTAGATCACCATGCCGGGCTTGCCGTTGGGAATTTTTTTCACCTGCTTCACCGCCGTCACGTCCACGGGGATGTTCTGTCCGCCCCCGGTTTCGGCGTAGTAGGCGGCCAGCTGCGCCGCCTGCGTAACGGTGTCGTCCGGGGGCGTAGTGCCGCCGCAGGAGATGATGACGTGGGAGCCGTGCACCTTGGAGGCGTGGCACCAGATGTCGTCCTTCCGGGCAAGGCGGAAGGTCAGCTCGTCGTTCTGGCGGTTGTTCCGGCCGACGTAGATCGGATAGCCGTCGGTGCTTTCAAACCGCATGGGCGGCAGCTTGGCCTGCTTCATGCGCTTCCGGACGGTGTCGGGACGGAGATACCCGCCCTCCTGTAACTCCCGGCGAATTTCTTCCAGCTCCCCCTCAGTACCGGCGCGGTTCAGCTCCTCCAGCACGCTTTTCAGGTAGTCCAGCTCCAGCCGCCCCAGCTCCAGCTGCTTCGTCAGCTCCTTCTCCGCGCTTTTCATCCGGGCGTAGTCCTTATAATACTTGGCGGCGTTCTGGTTGGGGGAGAGAATGGGGGAAATGGGAATGTCCACCGGCCGCATTTCCTCGTCATAGAAGTCCTCGCACTGAACGGTAGTCTGCCCCTTCACGATGCGGTGGAGGTTGGCCGTGAGGATGTCCCCCAGCTGGCGCAGACGCTCCCGGTCGTAGGTGGCTTCCAGCTCCTTTTCCTGAATGGCCAGCTTTTTGGTCAGGCGGCTGCACAGATTCTGAACGGTCTTGCGCACGGCCTGACCCTTCTGCCGCATGGCGTCCTTCTGATCCCGGACGGTGTAGTACATATCCAGCAGCTTGCCAAAGGACTCGGCGCGGCGGCACTCGCCGTATTCCCGGATGGGGCAGAAGGCGAACTGCTTCGGCGTGCCGTCCAGGAGGGCGTAATAATAGGGCGCGGGGTGGCTTACGTGCTCGTGGAAGAACAGCGACAGCTTGTCGGCGGTCGTGTCCGCGTCGAGCGACTCGAGGCGGGCGTCCGTGCGTCCGGCGGCGGCCCGCGCCGCCTCCCGGGCCACCAGCGTGGACAGTCCGCCAACGGTGTCCATCAGCCGGTCGGCCAGAACATCTGCGCCGGGGGCAGTGAGTATGTTTACATAACGCTGGGCATCTCCCTCCGGGGCACTGTCCAGCAGGTTCAGCTTCATGACCGGCTCCGGCGGCTGATACATGAGACCCGGCAGCGCTGCCCGCTTGGCGCTTTCGTCAAGGCCGATGCGCCGCAGGCAGTCCAGAATCCGCCCCTCAGGGGACAGTAGATACAGATTGCAGGTGCGCCCCATCAGCTCGGCCACCAGCGTCTTTTGCACCGGAAAGCCCATCTCGTCGGTGCAGTCGAAGCGGAACGATGCCGCCCGCTCCATGGGGGGCTGGGTGATTTCCGTCAGCTTTGCCCCCAGAAGGTGCTTGCGCAGAAGCATACAGAACATGGGCGGCTGCGCCGGATTCTCCGGAGAAGCCGCCGTCAGATGCAGCCGGGGGGCGGCGGGGTTGGCGGCAAAAAGCAGCTTCTCCCGTCCCTCCTGGCAGCGCAGATGAACGATCACTGTGTCTCTGGCGGGCTGGTGGATTTTCTCCACCCGTGCGCCGATGCACCGCGTGCGGACCTCCTCCAGCACGGCGGATAAGAAAAAGGCATCAAATGCCATGATGCAGTCCTCCTGCTTTGATAGTTTACTCTCCCATAACGGCCTTGAACAGCTCGTTCAGCCGCTGGGTTTTCCCGGCGAGGTACAGTGCGCCGAACAGGGCTTCCAGACCGGTGGCCTTTGCATATTCGGCGGGGGTAGCGGATTTTGGCACCGCGTGGACGTGGGCGTTTTTCCCCCGGCGATAGTAGGCAAGTTCCTCCTCGGTCAGCAGGGGCAGCAGCTTGTCTACGAATTTTGCCTGAGACGTGGCCTTCACCATCTGAATGGTGTCATGGTGCAGCTGCCCTACGGTCTTTTCCCCCTGAGCGCAGAGGTAGCCCCGGCAGAGAATCTCAAACACGCAGTCCCCCATATGGGCAAGCCCCAGATTGGAAATGGCGTCGATCTCCGATTGGGGCAGGTTCATTTTGAAATAATTTTCCATAGCTTCTCCCGATTGACCAGAAATTGGGCGCAAAGCCCGGTGAACAGCCCGGTGAGGATGCTGATGACGATCATCACCGGCAGGTAAACCGCCAGCGACACCGTCCCCGTCAGGGCAATCGCCATGGCCATCTGTCCGACAGAGTGGGCGACGGCGCCCAGACATCCGGCGACCCAGAGCTGCTTTTTCGTAAGAATTTTCCGCAGGGCGATGGTCACGCCGATGGCGCAGACGCCCCCGGCGGCGGAGTACAGAATGGTGCTGAAATTCCCGGCGAACACCGCCCCCAGAAAAACGCGCACTGCCAGCACCGCCGCGCCCTCCTTCGGCCCCAGCACAAACACGGTGAACACCGTCACGATATTGGCAAGCCCCAGCTTCACGCCGGGGATGGGAACCGGGGAGGGAATCTGGGCTTCGAGCATGAAAATGGTCAGGGCAATGGCGGCCAGCAGTGCCAGAAGCGTCAGTTTTTTCGTTTTCAATCTGGCACCGCCTTTCCACGTGTCCTTATATCCGATACAGCCGTTTCCCGTTTTCCATGGTGGCGGCGCGGACTTCCTCCACGGAAATCCCCCGGATCTCTGCCAGACGCTCCGCCATGCGGTACAGCTTTCCGGGGTCGTTGCGTTTTCCCCGGAAGGGTTCCGGGGACATGTAGGGACAGTCGGTTTCTAAGACGATGCGGTCCAAGGGAATGGCGGCGGCGGTCTCCACCGCTTTCCGGGCGTTTTTGAAGGTCAGGACACCGGTAAAGCCGATATACCAGCCCCGGGCGATCAGCCATTTGGCCATTTCCGCCGAGCCGGAATAGCAGTGGAACACCCCCGTGACCTCCGGAAATTCCTCCACCATGCGAAGCCCGTCCTCGTGGGCTTCCCGCTCATGGACGATGACGGGCAGATTCAGTTCCAGCGCCAGCGCCATCTGGGCGCGGAACGCCGCCTGCTGACGCTCCCGCGGGATGTCCTCGTAATGGTAGTCAAGGCCGATCTCACCGATGGCCTTGATTTTGGGATTCAGTTTACATAATGTGCGGTATTCTTCCAGAGTGACATCGTTTACCTCGTCGGCAGCATCCGGGTGGGAGCCGACAGCGGCGTAGATGTAGTCATAGCGGTCAGCCAGAGCGGAAGCCGCCCGGGAGGACACGAGACTGCATCCGGGGTTCATCAGCAGCCCGATGCCCTGCTCCGGAAGGGCGGACAGAAGCGCTTCCCGATCGGCGTCAAAGGCGCGGTCGTCCATATGGGCGTGGGTGTCAAACAGCATAAGCTCTCCTTACAATAAGCTACTCAATAACGGCCACCAGGCAGCCGTCCATCTCCGTGACCCGGGGATCGTCCAGGGAAAAGTCCGTCTTGTTTGGGTATCCCCGCAGACCCTCCCCGGTGCGCTTGACCCGGGCTTCTTTCAGTACCCAGAAGGTCAGCAGCGCCCGGCGCTTGTCCGGGGCGGCGTCGAACTGCGCCTTTTCGTTGGGAGACAGAATTTTCTCCGCCAGGGCGAGGTTTACGTTCCGGTCAAGCTCCTCGGCGTCGATGCCGATCTCCCGGCGGGACAGGGCGCAGAACGCATGTCGTGGGGTGTGGGAAATGGAAAAATGCCGGTCACTGCCGGGGAAATAGGGCTTTCCCCCTGCTTTTACGGCGATGGGCGGCAATTCATGCCCGGTTTCTTCCCGGTAGAGCGCCGCCAGCAGCGCCCGCCCCGCCTCGTGGCCGGTTCGTCCGGCGAGGGCGCAGGACGCGATTCTCACAGCGCGTCGATGATGTCGGATTCTGCCGGTTCCTTGGGACGGCGGTTTCTCAGCCGGTCAACCAGAATGGCGACGCCCACGATCAGCACCAGCAGACCGCACAGACTGATAACGACCCGGGAGGTCGTCATGGGCAGAGCGATCAGCACCGCGCCCAGAATCGTGGTAATGACGGCGGGAAGAATGCCGTAATGGTACCGGCTGGCGTTCAGAATGTCCTGAATGCCCCGGACGACCAGCAGAATACCGGCCAGACGTCCCAGCCCCGCGGCCAGCATCAGGGGGTTGCGCAGAAGCCACGCTCCCACGGCAAAGCAGCAGACGGCGGAAAGCACCTTCCCCAGGGTATCAAAATGCCCGGCGATGGCGCTGACGGCGAACACGACGCCTGCAATCAGCAGTACCCAGCCCAGAATCTGCGCCACAAGGGCGGAGGCGGAGTCCGGATGAATCAGCAGGATCAGACCCAGCACCATCAGCAGCACCGGGGTAGCGATCAGACGAATGACGGATAAAATAGTATCTTTCATAATAGAGTCACCTCTCTGAAACTCAGTATACCCCGAATCCGGGGCGGTGTCAATCGGGGAAAGCGGAAATCGGGGGCATTGCCCGACACGCACGACGCCCTCTCTTTTGATGGGGGCGGAAAACAGGAAATGGAGCGTATCAGTACAGATACGCTCCATTTCCTGTGTCAATATACGCACACCCATTTACCTTCTCCGTCCTCGCTGCGCGCGACCACTTCTCCCAGAGGGAGAGGCAAGGGAGTGCGCTGAAATACTGTGAGCGGCCGGAAAGCGGAGACAATGCCCTTTATTTGCCCCACTTGGGGGCGTCCCTTGGGAACGAGGGAATGGGGTTTCCTCCGCTGATACCCGGTTTCTCACGCAAAATGCGCGGTTTCCTTCCTCCCTTCCCTAACATCACCTACATCTTGTGATTTTTCCAATTTTTTCAGTCCCACATGTTGTGTTTCGACAAAATCTGCGCCGCGGTTGTGCTACTATGATTGCAGGCTCGTGGGACGGAGCCGGATGACTGCCGCCGTGGCGTCGTCCATCTGCTTCCCGCGGCCATACTCCAGAATTTTTGCTGCCAGCTCCCCAGGCGGCATGTCCGGAGTCAGGTCAGACCGGCGGGAAATCCCCTCTCCATCCACGCCGTCGCTGAGCAATACCAGCGCTTCCCCCCGACGCAGGGACAGCTTCTCTACCGTTTCCCGGCTTTCCGTTACGGAAATGCCCGGCGGTGGGGTGGCTGTCCCTATTTTTTCCGCGCTGCCCCGGCGAAGCAGCCAGCTGGGGGCGGCACCCCACTTGTATAACGTGGCGTGGCCGGTGTCGAGATAGAGTTCCGCCAAGTCCACCGTGACCGCCCCGGCGCTGCCCCGGAGGGCGAGAATGCTGTTGAGGGTGCGCAGGGCGTGGGCGGCGGGAAACCCGGCGGTGAGCATCTGCCGCAGAAGCGATCCCGTCGACTGCCCCTCCTGAGCGGCGCCCAGCCCGGTACCCATTCCGTCGCAGAGAAGGACGTAATACCGGCACTCGGGCCCCGGAAAGGCAAGACAGCGGTCGCCGTTGGCAAGCTCCTTGCTGCGGCTGCGGGCGGCGGCCTCGGCGCGAAACCAGGCCCTCGGCCGCTGCCCCCGGCGGGGCAGATCGTCGGCAAGCCCCCGCAGGAAATCTCCCAGAAACTGATACTGCTGCACCATCGCCGCCCGGTACTCTGACTGCCGGGCGCTGTCGGCTTTCAGAAGCTTTAATTGCTCCTGCCCCCGGCGAAGCTCGGGGATCAGCCGCCCCGACTTGCGGCATTGGGCGTCCAGCGGGTTTTGCAGCAGCGATACGTCCAGCGACGACTGCTGGGGGCAGCTGTTCCGGGCGGAGCAGCTGCCGCAGGCGCGCTGCCGCACTTTTTGCAGCACGGCGGAAACGTCAACGGGGGGCGGCGCGGTCTCCAGAAAAAGCTGCTGGGTGATGCCGAGAACTTCCGCCCCCAGCTCCAGCCGCACCTGCGCCAGCCCCGTCTCCCCCCGGCGGCGGGCGGTCTCCGGAGAGGGCGGCATCAGAGTGCCCAGCCCGCCGCCGAGAATCAGCCCCGGGAGCGGCGTATAATCCCGAATGCCGCAGATCGCCATTACCACCATGCACGCTGCCCCCGGCGCGAGACAGCGCATCCACTTGCGCTCAAAGGGGATCATGCGGATCACGCCCGCGAGACACAGCACCGCCGTCATGGGAATGTTCGTCACCTGCGCCAGATCCAGCCCCAACCCTCCAAGCACCGCGGCGGGGAAAGCGCTGCCAACTGCCAGCGCGCCTGCCGCGAGATACCCCAATCCAAGATAAGGCGTCGGTGAAGCCTGCGCCAGCGCCAGCACCGCCACGCCGCCCACCAGCCAGTCGGTGACGGCGGTGCGTCTGCGCAGCGCCACGGGGAACAGCAGTCCCGCCCCGGCGGCGAGGACAATCCGCAGGAAATAGACCGGCACCGGCACGGTATCCCGCAGCACCAGCTGGAACAGCAGTCCGGTCAGCGCCGTCAGAAACGCGGAAATGGCAGGGAAGATCAGCGGCTGTTCCTCCGGAATGTGCCGGGCAAGGAGCAGCGCCAGCAGTCCGCCGGAGGCCGACCACACCAGCCCCTGCAATCCCGCGATGCCCCAGAAGACCCAGTAGCCCAGCATGGCCCCCAGACTCATGACCGCCGCGTGCCAGCCGCTCATGGCTAAAATCAGCCCCATCGCCAGCGGCTGAGGGTAATTACCCAGACTGGCCGCGCTGAGCAGAAATCCGCTGCCGCCGCACAGGAGGACGACCCCTCCTGTGCGGATTTTGGGGTTCAGCAGCAGCCTTTGGCACGTTCGCCGCCCCCGCCGCAGGTACGTTTCCATGGATGCAATCATTTCCACCACAGCCTTTCCTTAGTGATGGGAAAATCCTATCACGCCGAGAAAAATTATGCTGACGGATTCGCAATGGTGAGAAAGTTTCTTAGGAAGCTCTGGTTAAATAGACAAGAGCTGGCAGCGAGAGATTTTGGCTCCGGGCAAAGCACGGAAAATGGAGGAATACTGTATGTATTTCCCATTTTTCGTGCTGAAGACCGGGGGCAAAAGATCCGCTGTCCAGTCGCAGGCAATTTAATCAGAGTTTCCCTTGCATCGGGGGCGGGATGGGTGTATAATGACCTGTAATTAAGGAAGCTGGAAGGGAATCAATGACGGCCATGGGCAGAGAATTTGAACTGAAATACCGGGCGGATTCCGGGAATATTGCCGCCATTCGGGCAGCATTCGGGGATTTTTCCGAGATCCGGATGGAAACGGTCTATTATGACACTTTGGACGCCGCCCTGAGCCGCCGGCGCTGGATGCTCAGACGCCGGTACGAAAACGGGACCTCCGTCTGCACCCTGAAAACGCCCCTCCCTGACGGCAGCCGGGGAGAGTGGGAAACCCCATGTGACGATATCGGGTTGGCAGTGAAAGAGTTATGTAAACTCGGCGCGCCGGAAGACCTGCTGCCCCTGACGGCAGGCGGCCTGACGGAAGCCTGCTCTGCCCGGTTCACCCGTCTGGCAAAGCAGATCGTTCTGGAACGCTGCACCGTGGAGCTGGCGCTGGACGAGGGCACGCTGATGGGCGGTGGGAAGACGCTTCCCTTTGCCGAAATAGAAGTGGAACTGAAATCCGGCGAAGAAGCTGCCGCGACTGCCTTTGCCGAAGCTCTGGCGCAGGAATTCAACCTGACCCCGGAACCGAAAAGCAAGGCGCAGCGAGCCATGGCACTGCTGCATTAAGGACATACAGGAGAGAGAAATATGCCCAAATTTGAGACGCTGTTTTCCAAATACGACCGTCTGGTGCTGTTCGACACCGAGACCACCGGTCTGCTTTTCAGCCGGGACGAGATCATCGAGTTTGCCGCCGCAGTGCTGGAGAAGGTGGACGGAACGCCCCGGGTGGTGCAGGAATATGACCAGCTGGTCGCCCTGTCCCCCGGCGGGTTTGTGCCGCCGAAAATTCAGGAGCTGACCGGCATTTCCACCCAGGATCTGCGGGAACGGGGACTGCCCAAGACCAGAGTCTGCCGGGACATTGCCGAAATGATTCAGGGCAACACCCTGCTGCTGGCCTACAACGCCCATTTTGACCTGAGTTTTCTATTCTATATGCTTCTGCGGGACGGCGACCCGGCCGTTCTTAAGGGCAAGGACAAGCTGGACCTGCTCACGGTCTACCGCGACCGCCACAGCTACCCCCACCGGCTGTGCAGTGCTATTGAGGTCTACGGCCTTTCCGGGAAGGTGGTCAATTCCCACCGGGCGGTGGACGACGTGCTTGCCACCGTGGCGGTGATGGAGGAAATGGAGAAGGAAAAGAACGATTTGGAGCGTTATGTAAACCTTTTTGGCTACAGCCCCAAATACGGCATCGAGGGCAAGCCCATCAGCTCCATTACTTACAAGCCTCAGCCCTATAATCCCGTCAAGCCGCTGTACGAGGCGTAGTACCCCTATGGAATGGCTGAATGTTTTCGGGCTGGTCATGGTGGCAGTCATCATGATACCCAATATTCTGTTTGCGATGAAGTGCAAGGACGGATTCGTGAACAAATGGAACATCAAATCTGTGGAAACCGTGGAACAAATCGGCAGGTTCGGCTGCTTTGGATTTATGATCATCAACATTCCGGGAACCTGGTTCGGGTGGTGGTCTGACGAAGCGTTTGCCGTATATCTGGTCGTAGATGCCGTGCTGGTCACGCTTTACTGTGTGATCTGGGCGGTTTGTTTCCGGAAAAGCAGCGTTTTCAGAGCGTTGGCGCTGTCCATCATCCCCTCCGTTCTTTTCCTGTTCAGCGGGATTATGAGCCGGTCGATTCTCCTGACCATTGCCGCGGTATTGTTTGCGCCGAGCCATATTCTGATTTCGTATCAAAACGCAAAATGATTTCACCACAGGAGGTAACAATATGCTGAATCCATCCGCCTATGCTCTGGGGGCCAACCGCTCCTGCATCCGGGACCTGTTTGAATACGGCTGCCAGCGCGCCGCCGTTGTGGGACGGGAGAACGTCTACGACTATTCGCTGGGCAACCCCTCCATCCCCTCGCCGAAGGAGGTGGACGAGACGGTGCGCCAGATCCTCGACGACACCGATTCCCTGCTGATTCACGGCTACACCTCCGCCGTAGGCGATTACGCCACCCGCAAGGCCATTTCCGACGACCTGAACGCCCGCTACGGCGTGTCCACCGTTCCGGAGGAATTCTTCATCGGCTGCGGCGCGGCGCCGGAGTTGGTGAGCGTGTTCCGGGCGCTGGCAGTCCCGGGGGCGGAAATTCTGGCGGTCGCACCCTATTTTCCGGAATACAAACCCTTCGCGCAGGAGGCGGGGCTGGAATTCAGGGTCGTCCCGGCGGACATCCCCTCCTTCCAGATCAACCTGACCGCCATGGAGCAGATGGTCACGCCCAGCACGCAGGCGGTCATCCTCAACTCCCCCAATAACCCCTCCGGCGTGGTCTACACCCGGGAGACGTATCAGGCGCTGGCGGCAATCCTCAACAAAAAGGCCGCGGAGTACGGCCATCCCATTTACATCGTCTCCGACGAGCCTTACCGGGAGCTGGCCTACGGGGTCGAGGTGCCGTTCCTGCCGGAAATTTACCGGGATACCGTCATCTGCTATTCCTATTCCAAGTCCCTGTCCCTCCCCGGCGAACGAATCGGCTATGTGTATGTGCCCCAGAAGGCCACGGACGGCAAGGCGCTGTATTCCGCCGTTGCGGGGGCTGCCCGGGCGGGTGGTCACGTCTGCGCTCCCAGCCTGTGGCAGAAGGTCATCGCCCGGTGCGCCCATCTCCGCCCGGACCTAAAAAGCTACGACCGCAACCGCAAGGCGCTGTACGAGGGGCTGACCCGGATGGGCTACGAAATGGCGAAGCCCGACGGCGCGTTCTATCTGTTCATCAAAGCTCCCGGCGGCGACGCCAACGCATTTTCCGACGCGGCGAAGAAGAAAGACCTGCTGGTCGTCCCCGGCGACGGCTTCGGCTGCCCGGGATATTTCCGCATCTGCTACTGCGTGAGCCTGGAAATGATTCAGAAAAGCCTGCCGGTGTTCGAGGAACTGATCAAGGAGTTCGCGGAAAAATAAAATTCAGGCCGTTGGCAGCCACGAAAGTGGACGCCAACGGCCTGTTTCCTGTGTTAATCAGCCAGAAAATCCGGAATGAATCCGGTATCCGCCGCCTCGGCTTCCTGCGTGAAGCCTTCCAATTCATTCAGATACATCCAACTGAGCACCGCGTCGTATTCCTCATCGGTGACCCGGCGGTCGAAGGGGGCGGGAAGTCCGCCCATGGGCGTGTACTGGCGCATCAGGCTTACCAGCACCTCCCCGGGGGCGAAATTCTCCCCGATCCAGTCCAGCACCCGCAGAGAGTTCTCCACATTTCCAGGCAGGATCAGGTGGCGGATAATAACGCCCCGGGTGACCTTCTCCCCCTCCCAGCGCACCGCACCCACCTGCCGCACCATCTCCCGGATGGCTTCGGCGGCCACGGGAAAATAGTCCGCCGCCCCGGACAGCTGGCTGGCAAGACGGGCGTCTGCGTACTTGAAGTCGGGAAGGTAAATGTCAACGCACCCCTCCAGCGCCCGCAGAGTTTCCACCCGCTCGTACCCGCCGCAGTTGTACACCACCGGCACGGGCAGCTTGGGCCGCAGCGCCGGGAGGATCGTGGGCAGAAAGTGGGTGGGGGTCACAAGATCGATGTTTTCCGCCCCCTGAGCAATGAGGTCTTCAAACAGCTGCCTGAGTCCGGCGGAGTCCGTGGCCTTCCCTACCGCGCCGCCGCTGATGGCGGCGTTCTGGCAGTAGCGGCACCGGAGCGTGCAGCCGCCGAAGAAAACCGCGCCGCTTCCCCCAGCCCCCGCCAGCGCCGGTTCCTCCCATTTGTGGAGCATGGTCTTGGCCACGAGGGCGGTATCCGGACAGCCGCAGAAGCCCCGCTGCCCCGCCGTTCTGTCCACGCCGCACCGCCGGGGGCAGAGATTGCAGTTTACATAATCCATACGCATCCCATCCTTTGGGGGTATCATATCAGTTTTTTCGTCTTTTCTCAACCCCGGACTTTACCGGTGGGAGAAAATGTGGTAAACTACAAAAATAAACTGTCTGCACCCCTCGCAAACAGCGATTTTGAAAGGGGTAATTATTATGGAAATCCGGTTTGCTGAAACCCGGGATATTCCCGGTATGATTAACTTGCTGCTTGAGGTGGGGGAAGTCCACCACCGCATCCGTCCCGACCTGTTCCGGGCAGGCGCGCAGAAATACGACGAGCAGACCCTTGCCCGGATGCTCACCGATGACACCCGTCCCATTTTCGTCGCCGTGGAGGACGGAAAGGTGCTGGGCTACTGCTTCTGCATTTTGCAGGTGCGGAAAAACGACCCGGTGCTCTTAGACGACCGCACACTGTACATTGACGACCTGTGCGTGGACGAAGCCTGCCGGGGCAAGCACGTGGGGCAGGCGCTGTACGACCACACCGTGGCCTACGCCCGGAGAATTGGCTGCCGCACGGTGACGCTGAACGTATGGTGCGGCAATGACAGCGCCATGCACTTCTACGAAAAGCAGGGGCTGAAACCCCGGAACATCCACATGGAAACCGTTTTGTGAGGAATGCCATGCTAGTCAAGAACCAGATTTACGAAGCCGAAATCACGGACTACACCGCCGAAGGACAGGGCGTCGCCCATATCGAGGGCTGCGCCGTATTCATCCCCAATGCCGTCGCCGGGGAAAAGGTGCGCGTCCGGGTGGAGAAGGCGCAGAAAACTTGGGCGGCGGGAAAAATTGTGGAGATTCTGGAAAAGTCCCCCCACCGGGTCAACCGGGAGTGCGAGGTCGCCAAGCTCTGCGGCGGCTGCGATTTCTGGCACATGGACTATGCCGAGGAGACCCGGCTGAAAGCGGAGCGGGTGAAGAACTGCCTGAACCGCATCGGCGGCGAAAATCTGGCGAAAGTCCCCATTCTCGCCGCCCCCGACTGCCACGGCTACCGCAACAAGGCGCAGTATCCGGTGGCGGTGAAGAAGGGGCGCGCCTACGCCGGATTCTACCGGGCGGGTACCCACGACGTGGTGGAAAACGCCCGCTGCCGTATTCTCCCGGAGGAGATCGACGCCGCGAAGGATGCGGTAATTGATTATGTAAACCAATACCGGGTCAGCGTCTACGACGAGACCACCGGCAAGGGGCTTCTGCGGCATATTTACGTCCGCCGGGGCGCGGTGTCCGGGCAGATTCTGGTGTGTCTCGCGGTGAACGGCGAAAAAATCCCCCGGCCGGAGGCGCTCGTCCAGCGGCTGGGTGGGATTCCCGGCTTTACCACGCTGGTGCTGTCCGTGAACACGAAGCGGGGCAACGCCGTGCTGGGCGACCGCTTTCTCACTCTCCACGGCCCCGGCTATATCGAGGACACCCTCTGCGGCCTGAATTTCCGCCTCTCCCCCCGGTCATTTTATCAGGTGAACCACCATCAGGCGCAGCGGCTGTACCAGATGGCGATTTCTCAGGCGGAGATCACCAAGGCCGACACGGTGCTGGACCTGTACTGCGGCGTCGGCACCATCACGCTGGCCATGGCTGGCGCGGCGGGGAAGGTCATCGGCGTAGAGGTCGTCCCTCAGGCGGTAGAGGACGCCCGGGACAACGCGGTGCGGAACGGCATCACGAACGCGGAATTTTTCTGCGGCGACGCCGGTCAGGCGGCGCTGGAGCTGGAAAAAAGCGGCGTCAGGCCGGACGTGGTGGTCGTTGACCCGCCGAGAAAGGGCCTGAACGCGGACACCATCGAAGCCCTTCACCGCATGTCCCCCCGGCGCATCGTCTACGTCTCCTGTGACCCCGCAACGCTGGCGCGGGACGTGGCGCTGCTGAAAGAGCGGGGATACACCCTGAAAACCGCCGCCGCGGCGGACTTGTTCCCGAGGTGCGCCCACGTCGAGACGGTGGTCCTCTTGTCACGGGAAACAAATCCACTGACGGTTGAAGTCAGAA
>ENA-UOJS01001994-UOJS01001994.1-human-gut-metagenome-genome-assembly--contig:-C74-NODE-1994-length-15201-cov-12.724482_pt1 | contig 15201 bp, 8 predicted proteins | sample MGYA00242355_ERZ723902 | MGnify/ENA metagenome assembly ERZ723902 | reverse complement strand
CTGCCGCACCTCGCTCGCCGTATCGGCACTTAGAATTATGCGGTATTGCCTTAAGTTTAAGCTGCCAGCTTATGCTTCCGGGATCAGCACGCCGTACCCGCCATCAGCGCGGCGGTAAACGACCTGGATCTTGTCGTTCTCGGTGCTGTGATACAGGAAGAAGCTGTGCCCCAGCAGGTCCATCTGCAAAATGGCTTCCTCAGTGCTGCAGGGCTTCAGGGCAAAGTGCTTTTCGCGCACAATATCCATGCTTTCTTCCGGCTCGGTAGCGGCTATTTCCGCTGCTGCGGCGGTCAGCTTGGTGCCAAGGCGCTTGCGGTACTTTACCACACGGCGGGTCAGCAGATCGACGGCGTCGGCCAGGGCATCTTCCATGCGCTCATCCGTTTTTTCGGCGCGCATGGCCAGATCCTTGCTGCGCAGCATGATCTCAACGGTCTGCCCGCTTTTTTCTACCGTGACGGTAACCTGTGCCTGTGCTTCGTCAGGGAAAAACTTGTCCAGCTTCGCAAGCCTCTTTTCCGCATTTTCGATAAAGCTCGGTTTGAGCGTAACGCGACGGCCGGTACATGTAACTTTCATAGGACAACCTCCCTTTGTTTTGGGTGCCCAGCACCCTTGCCAGAAAGCCCGCTGCCAACTTGGCTTCATTTTCGACAGCTGCTTCCTGTACCTCTATTATAGCAAATCTATACAAAAAGTCAAAATGTTTTTGCGGACGAATTAAAAATTTTGTAAAATGTTCACAACTTGCCGCACTCATCCAGAAAAGGACGAATTCATGGATAAATTTTCCGTTTTGCAGCAATACTTCGGCCACAGCAGCTTCCGCCCCGGCCAGGAACAGGTGGTGGATGCCATCGTTTCCGGCCAGGATGTCCTCGGCGTTATGCCCACCGGCGCAGGCAAATCTGTTTGTTACCAGGTTCCGGCCATGCTGATGCCGGGGCTTACGCTGGTCATTTCACCGCTGATTTCCCTGATGCAGGACCAGGTTGCCGCCCTGGAAGAGGAGGGCGTGCATGCTGCCTGCCTGAACTCCGCCCTGCCGGAAGGGCTTTACAGCACCATTCTGCGTGCCGCGCTGGAGGGGGACTATAAAATTCTATACGTTGCCCCGGAACGCCTGCTGACGGACAGTTTCTTATACCTTGCCATGCACGCCCGCATCGCTTTTGTGGCTGTGGACGAAGCCCACTGTGTGTCCCAATGGGGTCAGGATTTCCGCCCCAGCTACCTGAAAATTGCCGAATTCATCTCCCGTCTGCCGTACCGCCCGGTCATTGGTGCGTTCACGGCAACGGCAACGGAACAGGTCAAGCAGGATATCATTGCCCTGCTGCAGCTCAACCAGCCTTTTACGCTGACCACCGGCTTTGATCGCCCCAACCTCTATTTTGGTGTGGCCCGCCCGCGGGATAAAGAACGTTATATTGAAGAATATATCCTCGACCACCGGGATCGCAGCGGCATTGTCTATTGCGCTACCCGCAAATCGGTAGAGTCCGTCTGTAAGGAGCTGCGATCCGTTGGCATTTCCGCCACCCGTTATCATGCGGGCCTTACCCCGGAGGAGCGCAGCAAAAATCAGGAAGATTTTGTCTATGACCGCAAGCGGGTCATGGTTGCAACAAACGCCTTCGGCATGGGCATAGATAAATCTAATGTCAGCTTTGTGCTGCATTATAATATGCCAAAAAATCTGGAAAACTACTATCAGGAAGCGGGCCGCGCCGGGCGCGATGGTGAGCGCGCCGAGTGCATCCTGCTGTTCTCCCTGGGGGATGTGCAGACGGCAAAGTATTTTATCCAGAACTCCCACGATAACGATGAGCTAACCCCTGAACAGGCCGAAGCCGCCGCCAGGCGGGACCGCGAGCGGCTGGACGTGATGGTGGGGTACTGCAAAACCACCCGCTGCCTGCGCAGCTATCTGCTGGATTATTTCGGCGAGCACCACACCGGCGGCTGCGGCAACTGTTCCAACTGCACCGGCGAGTTTGTGCAGACCGACATCACCACCGAAGCACAGAAGATCCTTTCCGGCGTGGCGCGCATCCAAAAGCGTTGGCCCGGCGGGCTGGGGGTTGTGGCGCTGGTGCAGATGCTGCGCGGCGCCAAGGATCAGAAAACCCTGGAGCGCGGGCTGGACCAGTTCCCGACCTATGGCATCATGCGGGATGTGCCGCCCCAGCGCATGCGCCTTTACCTGGATGCATTGCAGGAGCAGGGCTACCTGGCCGAAACCGGCGATGAGTTCCCGGTCATCACCCTGACAGCCAAGGCTCCGGCGGTGCTTTTCCACGGTGAGCAGGTTACCATGCAGGAGCGCGCCGCCACCGCGCAGGAAACCCAGGCCAAGCGCCGTGCTTCCCGCAAAAAGACGGCTGCCCGCACCGCACTTTCGGAAGCGGACGATTCGCTGCTGGCAAGCCTGAAAACCCTGCGCAGCGAACTGGCCCAGAAAAACCACGTTCCGGCATATATCGTGTTCAACAATGTCAGCCTGGACGAGATGGCCGAGCTTAAGCCGCGCACCATGGGGGATTTCCGCCGCATTTCCGGCGTCGGCGATGCAAAAGCTGCCAAATATGGTGAGGCATTCATTAAGCATATTGCCAAATGGGTGCGCGAACACTCGGAGGAAGAATAAGCCGAAATGCCGCTGCCGGATGCAGCCCCGGCAGCAGCGCATAAAAGGCATAAAAAGCCGCAAAATGCCTTTACAATTAAAAAGATCTATACTATAATGAAACAACAGTAAGTTGTATAAGACGAACTTAAGTTGTAAATGAACGACCAACAGCAGGGGAGGTCCGCTATGCCGGAACAACAGGAAAACCAAACCGAGGTGTTCCACCTCAAAGCACCGTTCAAACCGACTGGCGACCAGCCCCAGGCGATTGAAGCGCTGGTGCAGGGCCTGAAAGCAGGGGATAAAGGTCAAACTTTGCTGGGCGTTACCGGCTCCGGCAAAACCTTTACGATGGCCAATATCATTGCACAGTGCAACCGCCCCACACTGATTCTGGAACCAAACAAAACCCTGGCCAGTCAGATCTGCACCGAGATGCGCGGATTTTTCCCCGATGATGCGGTGGAATATTTTGTGAGCTATTACGACTATTACCAGCCGGAAGCCTACATCCCCTCCACCGATACCTATATTGAAAAAGACAGCGCCATCAACGATGAGATCGACCGCCTGCGCCATTCGGCCACGGCGGCACTGTCGGAGCGGCGCAATGTTATCATTGTGGCGTCGGTTTCCTGCATTTATTCCTTGGGCGACCCTATCGATTACCGCAGCATGGTCATCAGCCTGCGCCCCGGTATGCAGATGGAGCGGGACGAGCTCTGCCGCCGCCTGGTCAAGCTGCAATATGAACGCAACGATATGAACTTTATCCGCAATAAGTTCCGCGTTCACGGCGATATTGTGGATATCCACCTTGCTTATAATGATGAATACGCCATCCGCGTCGAATTCTTCGGCGATGAAATCGACCGCATTTCCGAGTTTGATCCCCTGACCGGCGAGCGCAAAAATATTGTGCGCCATGTGGCCATTTTCCCCGCCAGCCACTATATCGTCGGCCCTGAAAAAATGAAAGAAGGTCTCGCCAAGATCCAGACCGAGATGGAACAGCAGGTGCAGGCCTTTACTGCAGAGGGCAAACTGCTGGAAGCCCAGCGCATCCAGCAGCGCACCCAGTACGATATGGAGATGCTACAGGAAGTTGGCATGTGCAAGGGCATCGAGAACTACTCTGCCGTGCTGTCCGGCCGTGCCCCCGGCTCCACCCCCACCACGCTGCTGGACTACTTCCCCAAAGATTTTATCCTGATGGTGGATGAAAGCCATGTGATGCTGCCGCAGGTCCGCGGCATGTTCGGCGGGGACTACAGCCGCAAAAAAACGCTGGTGGAATATGGCTTCCGCCTGCCCTCGGCGTTTGACAACCGCCCGCTGAAATTTGAGGAATTTGAATCCAAGGTCGGCCAGACGATCTTTGTCAGCGCTACCCCTGGCCCCTATGAACGGGAACATTCCAGCCGCGTGGCCGAGCAGGTCATCCGCCCCACCGGTCTGCTGGACCCCGTCATCATGGTGCGCCCAGTGGAAGGCCAGATCGAGAATCTGCTGGGCGAAATTTTGCAGCGCATCGACCGCGGCGAGCGTGCCCTAGTTACCACCCTGACTGTCAAAATGGCCGAGGACCTGACCGACTACCTGGAAGAACACGGCGTGCACACCAAGTATATGCACCACGAGGTGGATACCTTTGAGCGCATGGAGATCATCAAGGACCTGCGCACCGGTGCCATTGATGTGATTGTCGGCATCAACCTTCTGCGCGAGGGCTTGGACCTGCCGGAAGTTTCGCTGATCGCCATTCTGGATGCCGACAAAGAGGGCTTCCTGCGCAGCGAAACCAGCCTGATTCAGACCATTGGCCGCGCGGCCCGCAACGCAAACGGCGTGGTGCTGATGTACGCCGATGAAGTGACCCCCAGCATGGAGCGCGCCATCATGGAAACCGAGCGCCGCCGTGCCATCCAGGATGCCTACAACAAAGAACACGGCATTACGCCAAAAACTATCGTAAAAGCCATCGGCGGCGGGCTGGAAATCAGCATGAGCGAAGAAAACAAAAAGATGCGCCAGCACCGTATGAGCCGCGCTGAACGCGAACAGACCATTACCCGCCTGACCCGCGAGATGAAAGAAGCCGCCCGCCTGCTGCAGTTTGAGCACGCCGCATTCCTGCGTGATGAGATTGAAAAGCTGCAGCGCGGGGAGGACCCTACCGCCGATACCAGCACCCGCCGCGCCGCTGAAAAACAGCGCAAAACGGGCAAGGGGAGAAGGAGCTATAAAAAGTGAGCAACGTTCAAATTGATGCCAACAACCGCATTACGATCAAGGGCGCGCGGGAGCATAACCTGAAAAACGTCAATCTGGTTCTGCCGCGCAACAAGCTGATTGTTATGACGGGCCTTTCCGGCTCCGGCAAGTCCAGCCTGGCCTTTGATACCATCTTTGCGGACGGCCAGCGCCGCTATATGGAAAGCCTTTCCAGCTATGCCCGCATGTTCCTGGGTCAGATGGAAAAGCCCGATGTGGACGAAATCACCGGCCTTTCCCCGGCGGTTTCCATTGACCAGAAAACCACCAGCCACAACCCGCGTTCCACCGTGGGCACCGTGACGGAAATTTATGATTATCTCCGTTTGATGTATGCCCGCATCGGCGTTCCGCACTGCCCGGTCTGCGGACGCGTCATCAGCCAGCAAACGGTGGACGAGATGGTAGACGAGGTGCTTAAACTGCCGGAACGCACCCGCTTCCAGGTGCTGGCCCCTGTTGTGCGGGGCCGCAAAGGCACCCAGGCCAAGGAGCTGGACGCTGCCCGCCGCGGCGGTTACGCCCGCGTGCGCATTGACGGCAACATGTATGATCTGGACGAAGAGATCAAGCTGGAAAAGAATATCAAGCATACCGTTGAAATCGTCGTGGACCGCCTGGCCATCAATGATACGGTGCGCGGCCGCCTGGCCGATTCTATTGAGACTGCCGTTGCCCTGACCGGCGGCCTTGTCATCATTGATGTTATCGGCGGCGAACCGATGGAGTTCAGCCAGAACTATGCCTGCCCGGAGCACGGTGTTTCCATTGACGAACTTTCCCCCCGCATGTTCAGCTTTAACAATCCCTTTGGCGCCTGTGAAACCTGCACCGGCCTGGGCACCTTTATGAAGGTGGACCCGGCCCGCGTGATTCCGGATCCGCACAAGTCCATCCGCGAAAGTGCCATCAAGGCCAGCGGCTGGTATTATGCGGAGGGATCCATCTCTGAAATGTATTACAAAGCGCTGGGCAAGCGCTATGGCTTTACGCTGGATACCCCCATCAAGGAGATGAGCAAAGAAGCCGTGCACGCCATCCTGTATGGCACCGGAACTGAAAAAATCGAGATGCAGCGCGAGAATATGTTTGGCTCCGGCACCTATATGAACACGTTTGAGGGCATTATCCCCAACCTGGAGCGCCGCTTCCGTGAAACAGGCAGCGAGTGGGTCAAGGAGGAAATCGCCCTTGTCATGTCCAGCGAGGAGTGCCCCACCTGCCACGGCCAACGCCTGAAGCCCACCAGCCTCGCCGTCACGGTAGGCGGCATCAACATTGCCCAGTTCTGCGATATGAGCGTGAACGAGGAGCTGGAATTTATTCAGACGGCAAAAGTGTCCGAGCGGGATGAAGTCATCGCTGCCTCCATCTTCAAAGAGGTCAAAGAGCGTCTGGGCTTTTTGAAGAGCGTGGGTCTGGGGTACTTGACCCTGTCTCGCGGCGCATCGTCCCTTTCCGGCGGCGAAAGCCAGCGCATCCGCCTGGCGACCCAGATCGGCAGCGCACTGACCGGCGTGCTGTATGTGCTGGATGAACCCAGCATCGGCCTGCACCAGCGCGATAACGATAAGCTGATTGCCACCATGAAGCGCCTGCGCGACCTGGGCAACACCCTGATTGTAGTAGAGCACGACGAGGACACCATGCGCCAGGCGGACTATATTGTGGATGTCGGCCCCGGTGCCGGTGTGCATGGCGGCGAGATCGTGGCCGCCGGCAGTGTGGAGGACATCTGCAATGCCCCGCGCAGTGTGACCGGCGAGTACCTTTCCGGCCGCAAATTTGTGGAAGTTCCCACCGCCCACCGCTCCGGTAACGGTAAAATGCTCACGGTGGTCAAAGCGCGGGAAAACAACCTGCAAAACATTACCGTGGATTTTCCCCTTGGCAAAATGATCTGCGTGACCGGTGTTTCCGGTTCCGGCAAGTCCACGCTGGTCAATGAAATTTTGTATAAGTCGCTGGCTGCAGCGCTCAACGGCGCCCGCAGCCGCCCCGGCCAGTGTGACGAAGTTCAGGGTATGGAATGGATCGATAAAGTCATCGGCATTGACCAGTCGCCCATTGGCCGCACCCCGCGCTCCAACCCGGCCACCTACACCGGTGTGTTCGGCGATATCCGCACCCTCTTCTCCAACACCCAGGATGCCAAACAGCGCGGTTACGGCCCCGGCCGGTTCAGCTTCAACGTCAAGGGCGGCCGCTGCGAAGCCTGCGAGGGCGGCGGCATTGTGCAGATCGAAATGCACTTTCTGCCGGATATTTACGTCCCCTGCGATGTCTGCAAGGGCAAGCGCTATAACCGCGAAACGCTGGAAGTAAAATATAAAGACAAAAACATCTCCGATGTGCTGGATATGACGGTGGAGGAAGCCTGCAATTTCTTTGCCAACCAGCCCAAAATTGCGCGCAAACTGCAAACCCTGCAGGAAGTCGGCCTTGGCTATGTGCAGCTGGGCCAGTCGGCCACCACACTTTCCGGCGGCGAAGCCCAGCGTGTCAAGCTGGCCAACGAGCTTGCCCGCCGCGATACCGGCAAAACCGTCTATATTCTGGACGAGCCTACCACCGGCCTGCACATTGCCGATGTGCACCGCCTGGTCAAGGTGCTGGATAAGCTGGCCGATGCGGGCAACACCGTGATCGTGATCGAGCATAACCTGGATGTGATCAAGCGTGCCGACTATATCATCGACCTGGGGCCGGAGGGCGGCAGCGGCGGCGGTACCATTGTGGCAACCGGTACGCCGGAACAGGTGGCCCAGAACCCGAACTCCTTCACCGGCCAGTACCTGAAACCCGTGCTGGAGCGCGCCTGGAAACTGCAGGGCACAGCTCCGGCCCCCGTGCCGGAAGAGCCGGGACGCCCGGCGCCCGCAGAGGAAAAAGCCTCCGCCCAGCCGCCGCGCAAACGCAAAAAAGCAGACAAAAAATAACCACAACAGGGAACTTTGTGCAGCAAAAACGCAAAATTGGATTTGACAATTCCTGTCAACCTGTGGTTTAATTATCTTTACGCGCCTGAAAAAGCAAAATTCTGCGCGCACAGGGGTACGCAGCAGCGTGATTCCCTGCATCCAAAAACGGGAGGGAACTGCCGAATGGCAAAAAAGAAGGAAGAATACGGCAACGAAAGCATCAAGAGCTTAAAAGGTGCAGACCGTGTGCGCAAGCGCCCGGCCGTTATCTTTGGCTCTGACGGTGTGGAAGGCTGTGCCCATTCCATTTTTGAGATCGTATCCAACTCCATCGACGAAGCGCGTGACGGCCACGGCAACAAAATCAACGTTACCCTTTACCCGGATCACTCTGTGGAAGTAGAGGACTTTGGCCGCGGTATCCCCGTCGATTACAATAAAGCTGAAGAACGCTGGAACTGGGATCTTGTGTTCTGCGAACTGTACGCGGGAGGCAAATATGGCGAGGGTAGCGGCAACTATGACTTCTCCCTTGGCCTGAACGGCCTTGGCCTTTGCGCCACCCAGTATTCCAGCGAATGGATGACTGCGGATATTTACCGCGATGGCATGCACTATCACCTGGATTTCAAAAAAGGTGAGAATGTCGGCGGGCTGAAAAAAGAGCCGTTCACCGGCCGCCGCACCGGCTCCGTCATCCGCTGGAAACCGGACACCGATGTGTTTACCGACATCAATGTTCCGGCGGATACCTTCAAGGATATGCTGCGCCGCCAGGCCGTTGTCAATGACGGTGTGACTCTCGTGTTCAACGACCGCACGGGCGAACGCGCCGAAAAAATCGAATATTTCTATGAGCATGGCATTCAGGACTATGCCAATGAGATCGCCGGTGAGGGAACCCTGACCCCGGTGTATTTCTGCTCCGGTTCCGCAATCGGCCGCGACCGTGATGATCAGCCGGAATATCAGGTCAAAATGAACGTGGCGTTCTGCTTTTCCAACGCGGTGCAAACGCTGGAATACTATCACAACTCTTCGTGGCTGGAGCACGGCGGCAGCCCGGACCGCGCTGTCCGCCTGGCCTTTGTCAACCAGATCAACAATTGGCTGAAAAATAAGGGTCTGTACAAGAAAAACGAAAGCTCCATCACCTTCAACGATGTGCAGGACTGCCTGATTCTGGTTTCCTCCAGCTTCTCCACCCGCACCAGCTACGAGAACCAGACCAAAAAGGCCATCACCAACAAGTTTGTGGCCCAGGCCATGACGGAGTTCCTCAAGCATCAGCTGGAAGTCTACTTTGTGGAGCACCCGGACGAAGCCGAAAAGGCCTGCAAGCAGGTGCTAATCAATAAGCAAAGCCGCGAGCACGCTGAAAAAGCGCGTGTGTCCATCAAAAAAACAATGACCCAGCAGATGGACCTGGCCAACCGCGTGCAGAAATTTGTGGATTGCCGCACCAAGGATGCCACCCGCCGCGAACTGTACATCGTGGAGGGCGATTCCGCTATGGGCGCGGTCAAACAGAGCCGCGATTCGGAGTTCCAGGCTATCATGCCCATTCGCGGCAAGATCCTGAACTGCCTGAAGGCCGATTACGCCCGCATTTTCAAGTCTGACATTATCACAGACTTGATCCGCGTGATGGGCTGCGGCGTGGAGCTGGGCGGCAGCCACAATAAGGACCTGGCTACCTTTAATCTGGACAACCTGCGCTTTAACAAGATCGTCATCTGTACCGATGCTGATGTGGACGGTTATCAGATCCGCACCTTGGTGCTGACGATGCTCTACCGCCTGACCCCCACCCTCATCAATCAGGGGTATGTGTATATCGCGGAATCCCCGCTGTATGAGATCAACACCAAAAATAAGACCTACTTTGCCTATACCGAGCCGGAAAAGGCCGATATCATGAAGCGGATCGACGGCCAGAAGTTTACGATCCAGCGATCCAAAGGTCTGGGCGAAAACGACCCCGAAATGATGTGGCTGACCACCATGAGCCCCGAAAGCCGCCGCTTAATTAAAGTTCTGCCCACCGATGTTCAGCGCACGGCGGAGGTGTTTGACCTGCTCCTGGGCGATAATCTGCAGGGCCGTAAGGAGCACATTGCGGAGCACGGCGCTGAATATCTGGACGATCTGGATGTATCTTAATCAGGGGAGGAGAGAGCAAAATGGCAAAAAAAGCAACCAAAAAGAAAGCCGCCCCTGCCCGCCCGCAGCTGGGCGATAACGTCGAGATCCTCTCTGCCGGTGAGGTCATCGAAAGCCCCATTACCGATACGCTGGAAACAAACTACATGCCTTACGCCATGAGCGTTATTGTTTCCCGCGCGCTGCCGGAAATTGACGGCTTCAAGCCCGCCCACCGCAAACTGCTGTATACCATGTACGGCATGGGCCTGCTGAAAGGCGCTCGCACCAAAAGCGCCAATATCGTGGGCAGCACCATGCATCTGAACCCCCACGGCGATGCCGCCATTTACGACACCATGGTGCGTATGGGCCGTTCCAACGAAAGCCTGCTGGTGCCTTTTGTGGACTCCAAGGGTAACTTTGGCAAGGCGTACAGCCGCGATATGGCTTACGCCGCCGCTCGTTACACCGAGGCAAAGCTGGAACCCGTGTGTGAAGAGCTGTTCCGCGATATCGACAAGGATACCGTGGATTTTGTGCCAAACTATGACGGCACCACCACCGAACCGACGATGCTGCCGGTCACCTTCCCGACCATTCTGGCCAACAACACACTGGGCATTGCGGTCGGTATGGCGTCCAACATCTGTTCCTTCAACCTGGTGGAGCTCTGCAATGCAACCATCGCCCTGATGAAAGACGACCAGGCGGACCTGGCCCAGCTGATGCCCGCGCCGGATTTTGTCGGCGGCGGTTCCATCCTGTATGATGCCGCCGAGATGCAGAATGTGCTGGAAAAAGGCCGCGGCAGCATCCGCGTGCGCGCCCAGTGGGCTTACGATAAAGAGAACAACTGCATTGACATCACCCGCATTCCGCCGACCACAACGGTGGAAGCCATCATGGATAAGATCACCGAGCTGGTCAAACTGGGCAAGATCCGTGAGATCAGCGATATGCGTGATGAAACCGACCTGAACGGCTTGAAGCTGACCATCGACCTCAAGCGCGGCCAGGACCCGGACAAGCTGATGGCGCGTCTGTTCAAGGCAACCCCGCTGGAGGACAGTTTTGCCTGCAACTTCAATGTGCTGATCGGCGGCCAGCCCCGCGTGTTGGGCGTGCGCCAGATTTTGTTGGAGTGGATCGCATTCCGCTCCGAATGCGTGCGCCGCCGCACCTACTATGATCTGCAGGGCAAGCAAAAACGTCTGCACCTGCTGCGCGGCCTGGAAGCTATCCTGCTGGATATTGATAAGGCAATTGAAATTGTGCGCAACACTGCGGAAGAATCCGAGGTTGTGCCCAACTTGATGATCGGTTTTGGCATTGACGAAGTGCAGGCTGAGTATGTGGCGGAAATCAAGCTGCGCCACCTCAACCGTGAGTATATCCTCAAACGCACCGAGGAAATTGAGGAACTGGAAAAGGCGATCGCAGACTTGGAAGATGTTCTCAAACGCCCCGCCCGCATCCGCAAGATCATTATGACCGAGCTGGGCGATGTTGCCAAAAAGTATGGCAGCCCCCGCAAAACGGAAATTCTGTACGACCTGCCGGACGATTCTGCTGCCGATGAGCAGAACGAGATCCCGGATTACCCGGTCACGGTGTTCTTTACGCGGGAAGGCTACTTCAAAAAAATTACCCCGCAGAGCCTGCGCATGTCTGGCGAGCAGAAGCTGAAAGACGGCGACGAGGTGGTTTATACCAAAGAGACCACCAACAGCGCCGAGCTGCTCTTCTTTACCAACCATGCCCAGGTGTACAAATCCCGCGCATCGGAATTTGCCGATACCAAGGCCAGCGTGCTGGGTGATTATGTCGCTTCCAAGCTGGAAATGGAAGAGGGCGAAGTGCCGCTGTTCATGACGGTCACAGTCGATTACCGTGGTTGCATGCTGTTCTTCTACCAGAACGGCAAGTGTGCAAAGATCCCGCTGGCCAGCTATATGACCAAGCAGAACCGCCGCAAGCTGCTGAAAGCCTATAGCGATAAGGAAGAACTTGCCGCAATGCTGCACATTGAGGAAGAAACCGAGCTGGCCGTCTTCACCAGCGGTGGCACCGGTGGCCCACGCTTGATCCTGGTCGGCAGTGCGCTGATTCCCGAAAAGGCTACCCGCGATACCGCCGGTATCAACATGGTAACGCTGAAAAAGAACGCCCGAATCGCCAAAGTGCGCCCGGCGGCGGGGCTGGAACTGAAAGACCCGCACCGCTACCGCGTGCGCACCCTGCCCGCAGCCGGCGCGCTGCTCCGCCAGGAGGACACGACCGAGCAGATGAGTCTGTAAGGAGCAAAAAAGGCAATGCAATCTTTTTCTGCACAAGGCAGGGTAAAGTTCTTGCATTTTGCTTTTTGGTATGTTATATTATAACCTGTATGAGAGTTAGGGCAGGCCGAAACATCCGTTTTGGCTGTGGCCTGAAAAGGAGTTGCTGTTAATCCATGACCGCTTATGAAATCGCGTTCGGCGTTGTGCTGATCATTGTTTCGGTTCTGATCGTTGTGTTCACTTTGTCCCAGACCCAGAAAGGGCAGGGCCTGTCTGCTGCCATTATGGGTGATAGCAGCTTTATAGCTGCCGGCCGCGAGCGTGGCCTGGATGCCAAGCTGGCCAAAGTGACCAAAATCTGCGGCGCTGTTTTCTTTGTAGCTACGCTGCTGGTTGGTGTGCTGAGTGCCCGCTTGTAATTGAATGAAAGGAGAACGGTCTGGCCAATTTTGTTGGCGTTCCGCTTTCCCTTATTCAGGAACCGTCAACGACCCGCCCAATACCGCGGGTCGTTTTTTATGGGAAAAATAAAAAGGTCACAATGGTGCAGGTGCTGCCGCGAAACCAAAGGCCACGCCTGCTATGGAAGGACCCTGCCGGGTGGCAGGGTGACGTAAACGAGGAGTAAAAACAAAGGCATGGGCCGCTGTCTGTGCCCAACCCAAAGGAGAAAACATGACACCATTACAGAAAAATATTCTTGCGGCGTGCAAGCACCGCCCCCAGACCCTGCGTGAACTGCAGAATGCTTTGCAGGTGGATAATTCCCGCCTGCGCAACACCGTAACCGGCATGGTAGCTACCGGTATGCTGTCCGCCCGCAACGGTACCTATGTTCCGGGCTTTGCCGTGATGGAAAATACCGATGCCCCCGCTGGCATTCCCTGCACACTGGTCAAGCTGGCGGCCCGCTTCGGCTTTGCGTCCCGCGATGACGGCACCGGCGATATCTTTATTCCCGGCCGCGCCCTGCATGGTGCTATGCCGCAGGATAAAATCATCATCAAACTGTTCGACCACCCCCGTGTGGAGGGCAGTGCCGAGGGTGAAGTGGTGGAGGTGACCACCCCGCACAACACCTTTGCCGGTACCATTGTGCTGACTGAGGACGGCCGCCTTGCCGTGGAGCCGGACGGCTGCCGTGATGTGCGCATTGTGCTGGATAAAAAAGGCGTCAACGGCGCACAGCTGGGGGATAAGGTCGGTGCTATCTTGACCAACCGCGGCCAGCGCCATATGGACCACCGCTGCGCTGTTGCCGAGCGCTTCGGCACTTCCGATCGCGCAGCAGAGTGCGCCAAGGCTGTGCTGTATGGCCGTGATGTCCGCCAGGAATTCCCGGAGGAGGTATTGGCCGAAGCTCACGCATATGATAACGCTCTCATTGACCCCGCCGAAGCTGCCCACCGCGCCGACCTGCGCGGTCTGCCGATCTTTACCATCGACTCTGCCGAGACCAAGGATATCGACGACGCCATCAGCCTGATGAAGACCCAGAACGGCGGCTATGAGCTGGGCGTTCATATTGCGGATGTCAGCCACTATGTCCGCCCGGACACCGCGCTGGATAAGGAAGCTTATGAGCGCGCAACTTCCATCTATTACGCGGATAAAGTCATCCCCATGCTGCCCACCCAGCTTTCCAACGGCATCTGCAGCCTCAATGAAGGGGAGGAGCGCCTGGCGTTCTCCTGCCTGATGCAGCTGGATGAAAGCGGCAATATCCATAGCTATCAGTTCGTCAAGAGCGTCATCCGCAGCCGTGTCAAGGGCGTTTATAAAGAAATTAACGCTCTGTTGGATGGCTCCAATGACCCGGCTCTGGTGACGAAATATAAAGACGTTATGGCTCAGCTGCCCGCGATGACCGAGCTGTACGAAAAGCGCCTGGCTCTGCGCAAAGCACGCGGCGCGATGGACATCGAATCCGACGAAGCCAAGTTGGTCATGGACGAGGAAGGCCGCTGCGTGGATATCGTCAAGCGCACCCGCGGTGTGTCGGAGTGCATGATCGAAGAGTTCATGCTGCTGGCCAACCAGTGCGCTGCCAATGCGGGCCGCACCCATCATGTGCCGTTTGTGTACCGTATCCATGAAGCCCCCGATGCCGAGCGCATGGAAAAGCTGAGCAACACCCTGAAAGCCTGCGGCCTGAACGTCCACTTTGCCGGGGAAGTGCCCACCCAGCTGGAGCTTTCTGCCATTCTGGACGAAACCCGCGGCCAGCCCATCCAGATCCCGGTCCACACCGGTATCCTGCGCAGCATGCAGAAAGCGCGCTACTCTCCGGAGCCGAAAGGCCATTACGGCCTGGTGCTGGCAGACTATGCCCACTTTACCAGCCCCATTCGCCGTTACCCGGACCTTGCCATCCATCGCATCCTGACGGATATGCTGGTGGGCAAGCCGGAGCAGGAGCTCATCAAGGATTATACCGGTTTTGCCACCCACGCCAGCGAGCAGTCTAGCCGCCAGGAAGTTTCCGCCGTGCGCATTGAGCGCGATGTGGAGGACCTGTACAAGGCCGAGTATATGCACAACCACCTGGGCGAAGTCTACACCGGCACCGTGGCAGGTGTAACACCGCGCGGCATTTTTGTGGCGCTGGAAAACACCGTAGAGGGCTTTGTGCCTGCCGCACAGCTCTGCAAGGGCGAAGCCACTGTGGTGGAGGGCGTCAGCATTCTGGACCCGCTGACCGGAAAACGCTGGATGCTGGGCGACCCCGTCAAAGTGCAGGTGGCCGGTGCCAACGTTGCCCTAGGCCGCATTGATTTTGACTATATGCCGCTGTAATCATAGTTTTTTATAAAAAGAGCAAACCAATAAAAGCAAAGCTGCCGTCCCGTACTGATATGTACCCGGTTTTCTGGACACGGGTAAAAATCGAATAATAAAGGCAACACCGCACAATTCCCGCCTTGCGGCTTAAGCACCGCTCCGGCAG
>ENA-UOJS01001987-UOJS01001987.1-human-gut-metagenome-genome-assembly--contig:-C74-NODE-1987-length-15263-cov-8.687336_pt1 | contig 15263 bp, 10 predicted proteins | sample MGYA00242355_ERZ723902 | MGnify/ENA metagenome assembly ERZ723902 | reverse complement strand
CGAGGAACAGGAACGATCCGGTCGGACGGTTCGGGTCGGAGATGCCGGCACGCGAGCGACGCACGGCGTCGGAAACCGCTTGGATGGCTTCCTTCTGGCCGATCACGCGCTTGCCGAGGTACTCCTCCATGTGCAGGAGCTTCTCGTTTTCGCCCTGCATAAGACGGCCCACGGGGATGCCGGTCCAGTCGGAGACGATTTCGGCGATGGAGTCGGCGTCGACGCGGTCGGGGACCATCGGCACGTCGGCGTTGGCATTGTCGGCTCCGCCCGATTCCGCCTCGTTCTTCTCGGCTTGGGCGATTTCCTTCTGGATGGCCGGGATTTCGCCGTAGTTGATGGCTGACGATTTCGCCAGGTCGCCTTCGCGCTCGTACTTTTCAGCTTGCGTACGCAGCTCGTCGAGCTTCTTGCGCAGGTCGCCGATACGGTTGTGGCCGTTCTTTTCGGCGTCCCAACGCGCTTTCAGCCCGTTGAGCTTTTCGCTTTTGTCGGCGATTTCCTGGTTCAAATCGGCGAGACGGTCCTTGGCGCTGTCGTCCAGTTCCGCTTCGGCCTTTTCCGCGGCCTTGTCGTTCTTCGGATTGCCCAGCAGGTACGACTTCTCCATCTTGAGACGGTCCACCTGGCGGCGCAGTTCGTCGATTTCCTCAGGCGAGGAGTCGAGTTCCATGCGCAGGTGCGCTGCGGCCTCGTCCACCAGATCGATGGCCTTGTCCGGCAGCTGGCGTCCGGAAATGTAGCGGTTCGACAGGGTTGCCGCCGCGACCAGCGCGTCGTCGCCGATGGTCACCTTGTGGTGGGCCTCATACTTCGGCGCGATGCCGCGCAGGATGGCGACGGTGTCCTCCACGCTCGGCTCGCCGACGAACACCTGCTGGAAACGACGTTCGAGCGCCGGATCCTTTTCGATGTTCTCACGGTATTCGTCCAGTGTGGTGGCGCCGATCAGGCGCAGTTCGCCACGGGCCAGCATGGGCTTGAGCATATTGCCCGCGTCCATGGAGCCTTCGGCCGCGCCCGCGCCGACGATGGTGTGGATCTCGTCGATGAAGGTGATGATCTGCCCGTCGGCCTTCTTGATCTCCTCAAGCACGCTCTTCAGACGTTCCTCGAATTCGCCACGGTACTTGGAACCAGCCACCATGGAGCCCAGGTCAAGCGAGATAAGCTTCTTGTTCTGCAGGGTGGTCGGCACGTCGCCGGCGACGATGCGCTGCGCCAGGCCTTCGACGACGGCGGTTTTGCCGACGCCAGGCTCGCCGATCAGCACAGGATTGTTCTTGGTACGGCGGGACAGGATCTGGATGACGCGGCGGATTTCCTGGTCGCGGCCGATCACCGGGTCGAGCTTGCCTTCCTTCGCGGCGGCCGTCAAATCGGTGGAGTACTTCTCCAAAGCTTTATACGAGCCTTCCGCGTCGGCGCTGGTCACCTTGCGGTCGCTGCCGCGCGCGGCGGTCAGGGCGTTACGCAGCTTATCCGCGGTAAGACCGTTCTTTTCCAAGATGTCCGCGCTTTGATTAGGTTTCGCGGCCGCGATTGCGACCAGCATGAGGTCGACGGTGACGTACTCGTCTCCCCTCCGTTGCATTTCTTTTTCGGCTTGCGATAGCACCGCCGACAGCTGCCTGCTGACGTCCGGCTGCGTTGTGGTCGATCCGCTGGCGCTCGGCAGCGATTGCATCGCCTGATGCACTTCGGCGCTCACGTTTTGCGCGTTGCCGCCTGCCGCTTCGATGAGCGCGCGGGCCATGCTGTTTTCCTGACGCAGCATCGCGTCCAGCAGGTGCAGGGTGTCTACCTGCGGATTGCCCAGCGCCGCCGCGTTCTGAACGGCGTCCGAAAGCGCTTCCTGCGCCATCTGCGTGAACTTCTGTTCCATATCATCCTCCATGGTTCGCGCCCGACCGCCCGGCCTTCGCTACCGGGCCAGCGTTCGGACGCATATGTCGTTGTCTGATATGCTCAACCGACTTCATCGCCATTATATTCCCAAAACTTGAGTCCCACACACTCAACTTTTTGCGTTTCTCAAAACCGTCTTTCGACACAGGACGGCAGTCACCGACAATCACCAGCGCTCACCGGCAATCGCAATACATACGAAAAAGGCGGGCAACAACGTAACGAAATCACGAAACGTTGCAAACCCGCCTAATCCAAAGTCCGCCAGCAAGCCGAAAATCAGCCGCGCACCACCACGTTGCGCAGATCGCCGATGCCCTCGACGTGCACGATCGCCTCGTCACCCGGATCCAGATGACCCGACGCGTTCGGCGTACCCGTCATAATCACATCGCCCGGCAGCAGCGTGGTGAAACTCGTAATCGCCGCGATCTGCTCAGGAATGCCGTGAATCAGATTCGCCGTGGTACCCGACGCCATCGGCACATCCTCACCGTTGAGCGTGAAGGAAATCTTCGCATCCTTCCAATCCACATCGTCACGCGTCACAATCCACGGACCCAACGGGCACGCCGTATCAAAACCCTTCGCACGCGTCCACGTCGGATCAAGACCCTGCAGATCACGCAACGTCACATCATTCACGCACGTGAAACCCAGCACATAATCCATGGCCTGCTCCACCGGCACATTCTTGGCGATACGACCCATCACCACAGCCAACTCCGGCTCGAAATTCATATCATTCGAACACAGCGGAATCACAATCGGATCATCCGGACCAATCACCGACGTGCTCGGCTTGGTGAAAATCACCATATCCTCCGGCGCATGCTTGATATCGGAATGACCGGCCTCATGCATGAACTGCGCATGCGCCTCATAATTCTTCGCCAAACCGTACACCTTCGACGGAATCACCGGAGCCAGCAGACGAATGCCGTCACCATCCACCGGATAGCGCTCGCCGGTCGGCTCGACGGCCTGGCCGGACAGCGGATAGCCGTTCAAGGCCACGAGATAGTCCTTGCCGTCGTTCTTGTCGGTCTGAACGAAGGCGTACTGCGGTACATCATTATGCGTAAAACGTGCGATTCTCATACCCGCAAGTCTACCCGCTCGCCACGCCCGCCGTTCTCGACATGCGTCGCTTTGCGGACGATGCCGATTGCTCGTGTTTTTTACGATTTTTGCGATTATTTGCGATGCAGTTCCACCCGCAACGCCGCCACCTCGCGTTCCAGCTCGTCGATGCGGCGCACCTGCTGGGCGATGAGCAGGTCGCGCACGTCACCTCCCGACAGAATCGGGACTTCGGCTGCGTTGCGCGGCGCGGGCAGCGTCGCATTGCTTTGCGTTTCCGTCGTTTGCGTTGGCTGCACCGGCTGCGATACCGCAGATCGAGCAACCTCCGCAGATTCCGCCGACGGCGCCACATCCGCCGACGCCGATGGCACCACTCCACCATTCCCATCAACCGATACCAGCCGGTCCGTGCCCATACGGCAGGCAATCTTGCGCCAGCGCGCGAAACAACGTTCGATGCGCTTATAGCCGATCAGCGATGGGTCGAGTCCGGCTTCGCGGAACAGTTCGACCGGCGATTCGCCCGCATGGTACCGGCGCATGCAGTTGTGTTTGAACGATTCCGTGTAGGTGATGCGTCGCGACGTCGCTTCGGCCACCACCGGCAGCGAGCGCAGATATTCGACTTCTTCCGGACTGAACGCTCCCCCACCGTTGCACATGATGTTCCCTTTCGGCTTGGCGTGCGGCGGCTCCCTTCCACCGCACGGCAGTCGAATGGCCTCCGTCATGCCATTCCCCTGTTCGGCTTGCGATTCGGTTTGCGATGCGCGCTTGCGATACGTGTTTGCGATGCAAGGCCGCAATCCGATTCGTTGTTCGCTTCGTGTTCCATCATACCGGTACGAATGGCGTTTTTCCAACCATTTCAGGCGGTACTAAACCCTAAATCACCCGTATTCGTCACAGCAAAAGCGGGTGAACCGTTGATCGCTCAACGACTCACCCGCCCGAACAAGCCCCGTTGCCTGTCTGCTGGCCCGCTCAGACCGCCATCGGCGTATCGGATTCGCGGAAGCGCAGCACGAGCGCCAGTCCGGCTCCGGCCATTACCAGGGCCGCGATGGTGAACAACACGGTGCCCATTGCGCCGGTGAGCGGCAGCTGCGTGACGTTCTTCACGTTCTTGACCCAGATCACCTTGTCGACCTCGCTTGCCAGACCAAAGTTGTTGGCGCCGACCAGCTTGAAGGTCGATTCGCCGTTCTCCTGATTCACGGTCAGTTCGACGGTGAAGGTCGGCACGAAGTTCTTCGCGTAGCCGTCCGCGAATCCGGTTTCCTTCAGCGTGTACTTGCCGGACTTCAAGCCCATGATCCTCACATTGCCGGTGGTGGAGACCACGTTCTCGGTAGTATTCTTCTCGTTCGCCTCGGCAAGGCGGTATTCGCCATCCACAATCTTGATGAACTTGAGCGGGGTCTGCGAAACCTCGGTTCCCTCGAACACGTGGAACTTCGCTCCTGCGAGACCATTGGCATCGCTTCCGACACCGTACTTGCGGAAGGAGAAGCCCCCGGTATAGGAGTCGAATTCGACCGGCGTATTCCACACCTCGGTGTCACGGGACACGGCCGCCTTGTTGGTAACCTTGTTGCCCATGTCGATGATGTCCTTGTTGACCACGGCGGTGTAGGTGATGACCAGCTGGCCGCTCTTGTTGGCCAAGTCGAATTCCAGCACGGTGGTGGTCTTGCCGTCGGCTCCAACGGTCGGAACGGTCACGTAGGTGAACGGCATATTCGTTTCCGTGCCATCCGCGGCTCGAACAACGGCCTTGAAGTCCTTGTTGACCGTCAGGCCCTTGGATGCCACGTCCTTCACGAAGTACGGATACTTGTCGTAGCCTTCGGCCGCGTTCGGAATATCCAGCGTGATGGTGTAGGCGACGGTCTGCCCAATGCTCACGCCTTCAGTGGTGGTAATCGTATCGGCCGTCTTGCCCGGCTGGTCGGGCTCGTTCTCGTTCTTGGCCACAAACATGCCGACAGCGTTGATCTTGCCCTGGCCGGTTGCCGGATCGCCCTTCACTTTGAATGTGGCGGCCACGCCGTTCAGCGTGGTGGCGACGATGGCATTGGTTCCCCGACCGCCGTCCTTGTCCACATCGGTGATGAGATACCAGCCTTCTTCAAGCGAACCGATGGCAGCCGTACCGCCGTTGCCTGCAACGGTTTTGTCGGCGACGACGCCATCGCCAACCGCCAACGAGGCCGCGAATGTGCGGAACCAGGCGGCGTCGTTATCGCCGGTCTTGGTTGCGGCGAACGCGGCCGGATTGCTGTCATATTCGGAGGGCATGCTGACAACGGGGTCCATGTTGTTGTTGGCGGCGGCCACCGCGTCGGTCACAGCAGTCACCCAATCGGCGTCGGTGTCGACCTGCACGGCGTCGCCGTCCACCGTCAGCGAGGCGAACTTGTACGCGGAGTAGGTGTGCCCCTTCTGCGAATGCCGCACTTCGATCGATGCGCTGCCGGCCGCATACGCTCCGGCCGTGCCGAACGCCATACCGCCCAGCAACGTTGCCGCCGCGGCGATTACTGCACAAAGCCTTCTCGTCTTCATGATGAGAGACCTCTCTTCCTTGGTTTGGTCGGCCTTGTTACCGCAGCCGATTGGTTGGTTTTATGGGAAGTTTCGTAAGTTGTGTTGCTCTTTAGTTGTGATTGAAAAATTGCGATTGCCGGATTGCGATCAGAGAATTGCGATTGCCGTCCGGCAGTTCCGTCACGGCCGTCCGCGCCCGATCAAAGCCAGTCCGACGATGCCCGCAAGCAGCAGCACCAGTGCCGTGACGCCGGCCACGACCAGCCAGGTCCGTCCTTCCGATGCGCCGGACAGCGGCAGCACGGCCACCGTCTCTTTCACGTTGGTGAACGAGGCTTCGTAGGTGGCGGTCTGTCCCTTGTCGAACGCGCTCCACATGTCGGCTCTGGTGATGCTGATCGGCACTGAGGTGACGTTGCCTTTCGCGTGATAGCCGGCGATGTTGCCTTCCGTGACGGTGTAGTCGCCTGCCATCACGCCACGGAATGTGTACTGCCATTCGCCGGTAGGCAGCTCGTCATCTTCGGAAAGGTCTTTGCCCAGCTTCGATGCGCCGCCCTGCATGAAATCGATGCGCAATGTGGCTCCACTCGCCGGCATTCCGCCTTCCCAATGTTTCGTCACGACCACGTTGGCGGACGGCACCTGCAATACGGGATGCTGGTAGGCCGCGCAGGCGGACTGCTTGTCGAAGGTGTAACAGACCTGCGCCGACGCGTTCGATCGGAAGCCCGGCTTTCCTGCGGAAGTCGTGCCGGTGCCCGCGTCGCCGGTCGCGTCGTAGTTGATGCCGCCGTCGACCATATTGACCCGCGCGTAGGCGCTGTCGGTTGGCACTATGCCGTACGAGAGCGTGTAGGTCGCGTTGTGCAGCAGCTCGTAATCGCCGGCGAATTCGACGCGGATCTTGCCGTTGCCGGCGTCGCTGTACCACAATGTGTAATCACGTTCCAGCACTGGAGGCGTAGCCCCCGAAGGCAGATTCGTCACGTTGAGCGTCACGCCGCCGGTCACCCGGTAATAGGTCGCTCCGCCGAAGTTCCGCATGCTGGCCATGTTCCAGACAACGCCATCGACCTGCGCGTATTCGGACAGCTCGTCGACGATCGAGACGCCGCTGTAGGCGCTTCCCGTGGTGATTTCCTTCTGGATGTCGTCGAAGATCTTCGTCAGGTCGTCAGCGCTGTTGGTGGCCTTGTAGTAGCCGAGGTTGCCGCCCGTAACCCAATTGGCTTTGTCGTACGCGGTGGCGTTCGGATAGTTGCTGGATACGGCGTGCATGAACTGGTTGGCTTGGTCGTTCTCCCTGTTACCGAACGATTGCTGTTCCGGATTGGCGCCTTCGAAGATGCCGATGCTGTAGATGAGCGTGCCGGCCGATTTCATGGCGAGCGCGGTTGTCACGGCGTCATTGGCGACTCTCGTGCTAAAAGTGTTTTGCGTGGTCGGCACACCGTCCGCGAAGAAAATGACGATTTTCTTCGCGCCTGGCCTTGCCCGCAGCAATGCCGTCTGCGCGGCGGCCATGCCTTTGTCCGCAGGGGTCGCGCCATTGGCGGACAGCCTGCTCACCGATGATTTCAGAGCGGCGGTATCGCTGGTCAGGGAACTCACCACGCCGGATGTCTGCCCGAATTGAGCGATGGCGATTCGCACTTTGCTGTTTTCGTCCTGGATGGTGTCGTTGGTGGTCTCGGTGGCGTCGATGAAGCTGGTCGCCGCTTCTTTCAGCGCCGTCAACCGCTTCGGATTCGATTTGTTGCATCTTCTTTGGCTTCCGTCCATGCAGTAGTTCATCGATCCGGACGTGTCCAGTACGAGCACCACTTCGATTTTCTCCGTGGTCTCATGGCTTTCGCGGGTATCCTTGCCCACCACGTTGAGGTTCAGCGTGTATTTGCCGCCGTTGTTGTATGTGATGCTTTTCGTGTGGTCCGGCTGCGGCACGGCGACGTTACGCGCGGCACGCATCACGGTTTTGCGATTGAAGGTGAAGCGATCGCGCATGATGTGTTCGTCGGCGTCGGTATCGTCTTTGGCAGCATCATTCTTGTCGTTATCGTTGCCGTTTTGAGCCGACGCGGCATCCTTGTCGGCGTCATTCTTACCGTTCTTGTCGGCATCGTCGGCATCGTCGGCATCTTCAGCAGTGTTGCCATCGTTGTCAGCATCGTCCGCATCGCCGGTTTTGCCGTCATCGGCTGTCGCGCCCGCATCGCCATTCGCCACAGCATCCGTGCGATTTTCGCCGGCATGGTCGTTTCGATCGCCGTCTTGAGCCGGTGCAGCACCATTTGCAGGTACGTCAGCGTTCTCAGCCGTCGGCTGCCTAACCGCCTGCCGTTCCTGCTCCTTCTGCTCATTCGGCTGTTCCGTCTTATCGCACGGCTGCCGCTGTTCCGGCATCGTCTCCGACGGTTGTTCCGGTTGCGATTGCGACTGCAGTTGCGATTGCGCTTGTTCGTTCGATGGCTGCTGCGATTCGCCGTCGTCCGTAAGGCATTGTGCGTCGTCATCGTCCGTTGCGGACTGTCCGGCAACATCTTGCCCGGCAATGTCGGCAACGTCCGATCCGACTGCGTTTTCAGCATCGGATTGTTGTGTCGATTCCGGCTGGCTCGCTGCGGATTCGGCGGCCACGTTGCCGCCATCCGTCACCGTTTCGTCGGCGAACGCGGTCGCGCCGGCTCCCGTGGTGCCGGCCAGCATCGCAATCGTGACAAGCAATGCGGTGAATTTTCCCATCCGCGCGCCACACCGGCTTATGAAGCCGGCAAGCGGGTCCTTCATCCACTTCATGACATGTCCATCTCTCATGGCGCTGCGGCGAATTGCCTATGCGCCTCCATGCCTTGAACCTTATGGATGAACGTTTTGAAACCCGTCCCCTCCATTGATGGGTTCGGGGAACGTGCGGACCCGCGAAAATCGCGGCCTTCCCCCTTATCCTTTACGCGGCCAGGCGGAAGCGTGCCGCATGATTCGGTGTCGGGGCCGCATCGACCGCACGACCATGCAGCACAACAGCATGCCGCCCATCGTGCAAACGATGGTCATGGCGAGCGCGCCCAGTTCGGTCGCACGTTCGTCGCGCACGTCGGCCGGATCTGGCGCGGGCAGCGGTATTGCGACGCGATGCCCGGAGACTAGCAGCCGATGCGTGTTGATGCCGTATGGCGTGCAGGTCATCAACGTCAGCCGGTCTTCGCCGGGCACGATTTTCAACCGTGAGACGTCGTCCGGTTCGATCACGCTGATTCGGTCCACTTCGTATCCCAGCGTCTCGTCCATCACTTTGATGTACATGAAATCGCCGTCGTGCAGTTCGTCGAGCCGTGTGAACATCAACGATTTGACCAGGCCGCGATGCCCGGTGACCACCGTATGCGAGTCAGTGCCGCCGACCGGCAGGCTGGTGCCGTACAGATGCCCTGCGCCGACGGCGAGCACCGGTTCGGACGTACCATGCCGAATCGGCAGTTCCACGCCGATTTTGGGCACCAATACCGTGCCCATGATGCCTGCGCCGGAATCCAGCAGGCCCTGATAGTTCGCGTCCGTGTCCGCCGCGGAAAGCCCGGAACCGCCGGAAGGCGCCGAATCGTCGGCGACATCAGCATCTCCGGCAGTGCCAGCCGGTCTGGTAGTGAACGGATCGGCCGCCTCGCCCAATACCGGCTGTCCTTCCACGGCAAGCCGCCGATTGTATGCGCGCGCCCGTTCCAACTCCTCCATCGCCATCGGATACGGCCATCCGGCAACCGTGCGAGCCGCCGAATCGGATGTCTCGGCCAAGCGCCGCGCGGAATGCGCCTGCATGGCGAACGGCAACGACGCGACCACCACCGCGCCCACGATCAGCAGCACGGACACGCACCGCACCAATATGAAACGAATCCGCCGCAGCCTGCGCGCGCGAACCACATCGGCAATGTCAATCGCCTCGTAAAACGACGGCGTTCCAGCGAACGTTCCAGCAGACGTTCCAGCGAACGCAACAGTTCCGGCATGACCACTGTCGGCAGCTGCACCGGCATCAGATCCGACTCCGGCGCCATTGCCGATGCCATCGTTATCGTCACCGGCATCATAGGAATCAGCCGAGGCGCCCGCCACGGCACCGAACAGCCGCATGGGCGAACGCAGCACCGCATGCGCATGCACGTAGGAATCCGTCCTGCGGGCGAGCAGACGGACGGGTTTACTCATCAATCGAGAGGCAGACCAAAACATGGGTTTCTCCTTCGAACACACCCATGTTCACACCCGCCATACGAAAGCCCTTGCCCCCTATAGGAGGGCTTACCCCTAGAAGCTTACCCCTAGAAAGACAACGGTTTCAGGCACGAAACCGGCAATTTTGGCACCAAACCGCGCAGCACCCCACCTACCGGCGGAACGCAGCTCAGACAAGCCGTTTTTCAGAGGAATGCAAGTCAGACGAATGTAAGCCAGACGAATGCAATCCAGGCGGACGAGCCCCGCAAATCCTTAAAAAACAGAAAAAGTCAAAGAAAGCGCTCAGATGAACGCACGCTCACCGAAAATCGCAGTGCCGACGCGCACGATGGTGGAACCTTCGGCGATGGCCAGTTCCATGTCGCCGGTCATGCCCATCGACAGTTCCCGGCAACGGTCCGTGCCCGGTTCGCCGGATGCGAGGATGAGGTCGCGGGTCTTGCGCAGGTGCGAGAAACCGCGGCGAATCACCGTTTCGTCGTACACATGCGCGCCGACCGTCATCAGTCCCCGCAATTCGATGCCGTCCAACGTGCCGATTTTCTGCGCGATGCGGATGGCGTGCGCCGGATCGCAACCGGATTTCGATTCCTCGCCGGATTCGTTGACTTCCAGCAGCACGCCGACAGTAATACCGCGAGCCACGGCTCTACGTGAAATTTTTTCTGCCAAATCGATTGAATCGACCGATTCGATAGTGTCGACCACCGGCAGCACTTTGCCGATTTTATTGCTTTGCAGCTGGCCGATCAGGTGGAATGGAATATGCTCCGCCGCAGCATCCGGCGCGGCGCCTGCGACGCCCAGCGAAAACCCGCGTTCCGCGCATCGCCGTGCCAGCCCTTCGGCCTTCGCCGTCACTTCCTGCGGACGGTTCTCGCCGATCATGCGCACGCCGGCATCAATCGCAGCCATGATTTCGCCGATGTCGCGCGTCTTCGTGGCGGCCAGCAGGCGCACGGAGCCGGCTTCGCGTCCGGCTTGTTCCTCAGCGGCCGCGATGCGGTCGAGCACACGATGCACGCCGTCCGTGATCTCACGTGCGCGCGCATCGTCGATCACCTCGTTGGCGAGGTTCTTGTGATCCATGTATGCAGTCATCGTCCACCTCTCGCAAGTTCATTCGACCGCCGGTCCGCGGCCGGCACCACCGTTTCCGGCATGTCGGCTGATATTTCGATACCAGTGTTACCAGAAAACCGCCGACAACGTATAAAGAAGCCCGCGCGATGACCTGAAGTGAAGCGATAAAGCGGTCATAAATTCGCGCGGGCTATAAAACCAGACGGCAGTAGAAGGGGGACTTCAAAGACTCCGTCTACGCATTTAATGTATCAGATAAATGCGCGCGAACCGCCGGAAAAAACCAATAAATCTGAAAACTTTTTTTCAGATTTTATCCCCCTTGCGCAGCCCCTCCACCAAACGCTCCAATTTATCGACGCGATCGCTCAACACCATCACCTGGCATACCAGCGATTGAATCTTGCCCAACGGCACTTCCGACATCGCATTGTGGTTGTCCACAGCCGTATCATGCGGTTCCGGCTCTTCGGCCGCCTTGCGCATGATGTCCTCGTCACGCTTCCAGCGTGCGATATTGCGTTCGATGCGCTTGTGCCCGATGACCGATGGGCTCAATCCCGCGGAAATGAAGATCGCAGTCGGCTTCTCCCCCTGCAGATACCGCCTCATGCAGTCGATTTGGAATTCCCTCGCATACGTGATTCTGCTGTCCGTCACCGCGTCGATCGACGGCAATGTACGCAGGTATTCGATTTCCGCTCTACTGAACTGTCGCTTCGTCATATTCGCCCCTTGTAAATCCCCTTTTGACCGGCCATACCGATAACGCATAGACCGAATTGCCGAAATCACCACCCAGAATACCGGATGACGCACACCACCTTACGCACACCCCAAACGAAACGCGCGGCCCGTATCACCATGCGCTAAATATCCTTCTCACACTGTGAGATATCTCACAGCGACGGCACGTTTTCGGAGCACGCTGCAACCTCGGCATGGCACGTCACGGCACGTCCAGCAACGCATTCCACAATCGCGTCCCACGAAACCCGCCGTTCCGGCCGCCGATGCAGGTACAGTTGCAAGCATCGGCGCAACCGGTCTCTGCATCGGCAACACCGAACCGCCCGCCAACGACAGGAAGGAACCCCGTGCCAGGTCGTTTCGCACCCACCCCATCAGGCCGCATGCACATCGGCAACATCTATGCGATGCTCGGCGCATGGCTGTCCGCGCGTAGCCGCGGCGACGACATGCTGCTGCGCATCGAAGACATCGACGAACCGCGCGTGGTGCCCGGCGCGGCCGAACTGATGATGGACGATCTGCATTGGCTTGGCTTGGATTGGGACGGCGATCCGGTGTTCCAATCCGCTCGGCACGACCTGTACCGTGAGGCGCTGCATTGCTTGGAAAACCTGACGATTGACGACGCATACGATTCGCCGTTTGACGAGCGCAACGACCACACCCCCGCAGTCGGCAGCGCACCCAATGGCGCAATCGCTGGCACAACCCCGCTGATTTACCCTTGCTTCTGCTCGCGCGCCGACATCCGCGCAGCCTCCGCACCGCAGGAAGGCGACCGTTTCATGGTGTATCCCGGCACGTGCCGCCGGCTTATCGCCAGCGATCCGGATACCGTCCGGCGGCGGCTGGCCAACGGCGACCGCCATTCGCTGCGCATCGCCATGCCCGCCGACACAAACCCGCGCGCAACCGTCCAATTCGATGATGCAGTGTTCGGCCATCAGGAATTCAATCTGGCGCGCGACGTCGGCGACACCATCGTGCGCCGCGCCGACGGCCTGTTCTCCTACCAGCTGGTGGTGGTCGTGGACGATCTTGACATGGGCGTCGACGACATCGTGCGCGGCCGCGACCTGCTCCGGTCGAACGCCTTGCAAATCGCCATTCGCCGAGCGCTTATCAAGGCGGGATTCCGCAAGGCGAAAACGCAGGCTTCTGCACCATCGCAGCACGCACCACAATCGCAATACACCCCATATAACCCCGAAAACCCACGGTATGCGCATCTGCCGCTTATCGACAACGCGGCCGGCCGCAGGCTCGCCAAACGCGAGCGCTCTTTGGATATGGGGGCGCTGCGCGCGCATGGCGTCACCGCGGAGCAGGTTGTCGGCTATTGCGCGTGGCTGCTTGGTTTGCAGGGCGATTCCGCGCATACCAGTCCGCAGCCGATGAGCGCCGTCGAGGCGTTGCAGGAGTTCGATTGGGGTAAGGTACGGACCGATACGGCCGACCGCAGTATCAGCCAAGACGATTTCGACGCGTATTTCGACCTGTGACAACGGCTGGCCGGGTCTCGCCGAATTGCCGAGACGACCCGGTCAGTCCGGAAAACAGCAGAAAACAGCAGAAAATAACGGGAAGCAGTCGACGTTCAGCCGATCCACAGCTCCGAGTCAAGCGGATATTCGTTGACCTTGCAGCCGTCCAAATGCATGGATTGCTCCTGCATCAGCGGCGCCAACTGGCCTTCGCCGGCGCAGGTCGTTTCGTTGTCGATGTGCCCCAGCCGGTGTCCGACCTCATGGTTGATCACCATCGTGCGGTATCGCGCCAGGTTGCCGCCGGCGGCGAGCCATTGTTGCGTGCCGCCGTTCCAACGGTCGTCGTTGACGATCACGTTGTTGTCGACCCTGCAACTGTATTCCACCGAGCATGATGGCGAGAACGACGTCATTTCCGACGCTTGGGACAGCACGAGATTGAAATCGCAGTTGCCGTCCGTGGATTGGTCGAATATGGCTCCGGCGCGTGGCCATCCGTGTTCGTCGTTGAGGATGCGGAACGCCGCGTTGCCGAATTCGTCGGCCGAACCGACGTTTCCTTTGGTTGCGATGCAGTAATGGTATTGCGTCACCGGTTTGCCGCTGTTTTGCGCGGTTTCCTGCGCTTTGTTCAGAATCGCGGTTTTCTCGTCGTCGCCCAGTGCCGCCGATTGCGCGTTCACCGCTTTGGCGACGGCCTGCTCTTCCTGCGATTGTTTGGTTTCCGGTTTGGTTTTTTTGGCCGTCTTATGCTGATTGGTTTTGGCTGTTTTCTTGGCTGGCTTCTTGGCCGACGTCGAATGCGTGGCTTGTGCCGTCGTCTGCGTGTTCGGCGTCATGCGGACCAGCAGTGCGTGCACGCTGCAGGACGTCATCGATGCGATCAGCAGGAACAGCGCGAGCACCAGCACGGCGGCCCTGCGGATGCGAAACGCCTCAAGCCGTTCCCGTTGGCCCATTGTGGCGTCGGCTTTCGGATCGAGCGCACGTATGATACGACGAATCCGCTTCAATCCAGCCTCCCGATATGGTGATGTTTCTTTCTTCGGCAACAGTACCAGTCTCAGTCAACATGCCGAAGCCGCCGACCGCCATGCATACCACCTATGCGTAAGGCCCGTGGTTCCGGAGGGAATCACGGGCCTTACCAGCATGCCAGACGAATGCCGGCAATCGTCAAAGTAATGCTCAGGCGAACAGCACCTTGAACAGGAACGCGCCGACGATCGCGCCTGCGATCGGGGCCACGACCGGAATCCAGGCCTCGCCCCAGCGGGAATCGCCCTTGTTCGGAATCGGCAGGATGGCGTGCAGGAGGCGCGGCATGAGGTCGCGGGCAGGGTTCAGACCAGGGCCGGTCGGGCCGCCCATGGAGGTCACGAGGCCCCACACGATGAAGCCGACGACGATGGATGCGGCGGCCGGGTTCGCCTTGCCCCACGGCAGGGACAGGCAGCACAGGGCGCCGAGCACCAGCATGAAGGTGCCGAAGAACTCGTTGAGGAAGTAGTTCACGCGGTCGTTGTGCGCGTCGGTGGTGCAGAAGGTGCCGAGGATGGCTTCGGCATCGTCGGTGTCCTTGTAGTGCGGCAGGTAGGTGACGTACACGATGAGCTGGCCCGCCACTGCGCCGAGCAGCTGGGCGATGATGTACGGCAGGACCTCGTTCCACGGGAACATGCCGTTGACGGCCTGCGCGAGGGTCATGGCCGGGTTGATGTGGGCGCCGGAGACGCCGCCGAACATCAGGACCGGGAACATGACGCCGAAGCCGTAGCCCATGGCGATGTTCAGCCAGCCGGCATGGTAGCCCTTGGTGTTTTTCAGTTCCGCGTTGGCGACAGCGCCGTTGCCGAAGACCATCAGCACGGCGGTGCCGACGAATTCCGCGGCAAGCTTGGTGAAGAGTGTGTATTCCACTGCAGTTTCCTCTGTTGCTTCTTCTCTAACGATTCTTACGATTCGTGCGATTCGAGATGAATTGCGATTCCGCTCTGGGCGGACAACAGCGCACTACCTTACTCCGTACGGAGGAAGTAACGCGGCTTTGGGTGGACACATGTCCGAAATACGAAAAAGACCCAAGCCATTGGCTTGGGTCTTGTCTGTGCCCCCTCAGGGATTCGAACCCTGGACACGCTGATTAAGAGTCAGCTG
>ENA-UOJS01001967-UOJS01001967.1-human-gut-metagenome-genome-assembly--contig:-C74-NODE-1967-length-15358-cov-9.611449_pt1 | contig 15358 bp, 11 predicted proteins | sample MGYA00242355_ERZ723902 | MGnify/ENA metagenome assembly ERZ723902 | reverse complement strand
GTCCGAGTGAGAAGATTCGAACTTCCGGCCTCTTGAACCCCATTCAAGCAAGCTAACAACTGCGCTACACCCGGATATTTTATTTGCTCAAATAATATAGCACACCGCGCAAAAAAATGCAAGAGGGAAATGCGGCTTTTGGGCAGAAAGTTTTTCGTTATATTTCTTTGTGATTGTATCAGAATTTTGAATAGATAGCTTTCGAAATAATCATAAAATTTTTAAAATAAATAAATTGAAATTTTTTGGGTGATTTGTTAACGTGTTCTTAACACCTATATGGGATGATAGAGTCCCATGCATGCGCGGGCATGCAAGACCAACGTGGCAAAATGGAAACAAAACAAAGGAGGAAACATCATGACAGGTAAGAAACTGCAGCGGGTGCTGGCGTGCCTGCTGGCGGTGCTGCTGCTGTCGCAGGTCGGCGCGTTCTCGCCGGCCGTGTTCGCGGCGGATAGCAGCGGCTACACACTGCATGACGGTACGGCGATTATCCCGGCCGGAACGTCGAAAGAGGATGTGGACCGCATTCTGGCGGCGGCGCTGGTCGTTGGCTTTGACCGGATGAGCGGTGAGGAGCAGGATCGTATTCTCACGGGTGAGTGGCAGTATGCGTGTGAGGGCAAGTCTGCAATTTCCACGAAAAACACTGCGTGGGGGCCGGTCACCGGTTTTGATTCTTCGAAAAAATTCGGACTTGTTACCACGAAGTATAGCCATCCTGCGCTGTCGGCGAATGAGGATGCCAGCTATCCGATCCGCCTGAAGCTGGCCGATGGTACGTTGACGAACGAAGTCAAGGTCTATAAGGCACAGAAGCCGGTTTCGTCCATCACGCTCAAGGAAGGCGTTACTGTTACGCTGCCGTACAACGCGGACGTATCGATCAATTTTGACGCGCTGCGCGAGCGCATCTTCGACCAAGTCGTGGAGAGCACCACGCCCGACCTGAAGGTCAACGACGTGACCATTGAGTACTATGCCACTGCGACGACCGGCTCTCTCGGCGCTCTTGGCCGTGCTTGGGCACCTCTGGAGGGCGGCAAGGTCGACGACCTGAACTATCCCGCCATTTCCGAAGGCGATCAGCAGATCCGCATTTCCTATGCCGGCAACGACACATATGGTGCTGCTTCCGCGGAGGTCACGGTAACCTTTGCCGATCGTGAGGCGTCCAACATCGTTCTTAAGCCTGACCAGCAGGTCGCGCTGCCGTATACGGATGCCACGACCGTCGATTCCGACGCGCTGCGTGCAGCCATTCTCCAGCAGATCGTGGACGAGGGGACTACCCCGTCTCTGACGGCGGAGAATACGGAGATCAAGTACTATGCCACGGCGACGACCGGCGCTGCCGTCGGCTTCGGCAAGAACTGGGCTCCTCTGGAGGGCGGCAAGGTCGACGGCCTGAACTATCCCGCCATTTCTGCGGGTGACCAGCAGATCCAGATCAGCTTCAAGGGCGACGATGCTTACAAGGCGTCCTCGGCCACGACGACGGTGACCTTCACCGAGCGCCCGGGCATCGAAGCGGTGACGAAGGAAAACCCGACGTTCAAGCTCGCCTTCACTGCCGACGGCGCGGCGATCTACGACAACATCCGGCAGCAGGTCTGGGGTGCGGTCGTTGTGAGCACGAAGCCGGCTCTGACCGTGGATGATGTGACCATCGAGTATTATGCGACTGCAACGACTGGCGCTGTTGATAAGCTTGGTCATGCTTGGGTCGCGCTGACGGGTGGAAAAGTCAATGGCCTGACCTATCCCGCCATCGGTGAAGGTACGCAGGAAGTACGCATCACCTGGGGCGGCAGCAAGAACTATGCCCCCTGGTCGTGGGAAGGTGATGTGGTGGTAACCGGCCGCGCGGCAGCTCCGTTCCAGCTCAAGCAGGGTGTGACCGAGGGCATGACGGTCGCGATGGTCTACAATCGCGATCAGAGCATCAACTATGAGGAGACCGCGCAGGCCCTGCGCGATGCGCTGCTTGAGAGCACGGATCCGAATATCTCTATCGACGACGTGACGGTGCAGTACAACGCCGGTATCAAAAATTATCAGCCCTTGAATTATAGCCCGACGGGCAGCGACTTTATTGACCAGTTTGTTAAATTTGGTCTCGGATCACAGACCATCCACTTCGTGTGGAACGGCAATGCCAACTACAAGCCGCTCAAGCTTGATGACGTCAAGGTCAATATGGAGGATCATCGTACCGCCAGCGCGGTCGTGCTCAAATCCGGCGCTTCCATCACCTACAACATGGACGCCAATGTCATGCTGCAGGCGATCTTTGAAAACCTCATCGACTGGGACGCCTCCACGCTGCCCAAAAAGGGCACGCTGAGCGTGGCTGACTTCACGATTGAGTACTATGGTAAAAATGTGCTCGGCGAGGAAGACGGCGGCATCAGCGGCGATGTTCCGAACTGGGCACCGGTTGCCGGCGGTACGGTGAACTTTCTGAATTACCCCCAGATGGGCGCAGGCGAGCAGCAGATCCGCGTGACCTTCAAGGGCGACGAGGCTTACCGTCCCAGCACGCCTATTGAGGGCAATCTGACCGTGAACAAGGCGAAAGTCTCCGTTAAGGTGCACTCGACGAGCATCTATGCCGAAGAGGCCAAAGATAAGCTGGGCGAGGGCTTTGTCACTACCGACCCTGCCGATAAGTTTGACATCTACACCATCTACGGCGGCATGACCAGCGATGTGACCGGCAGCGTGTTCGTGCAGCTGCCCGAGCGTATGACAAAGGGAACGATCATCAAGCTCATTGACCAGACGCTCAAAGGCCTCGACCAGAAGACGCTCACGGAGATGATGCAGCAGGGCACGACGGTCGGCGAGCTGCGCAAGCTCTTGAGTGATATCGTCGGCAAGGGCGACAAGCTGCCGCAGCCTGTGAAGGATTTGCTCAAGAAGGTCGGCATTGATATTGACACGCTCGTCAAGCTCAACGAGGCGCTCAACAAGTTCCCCGGCCTGCTTGACAATGTCCGCGTGGCCTTCGGCACGCCGGATCAGGCGGGCATCTACACCGTTTACGCGATCACGAACAACAAGAACTACGAGACCGGCTTCGGTATGGGTGCACTCGTTGTGAAAAAGCACTACTCCGGCGTGAAGCTGCAGTGGAACCAGACTATTCCCAACGGCAAGCTGACCGCTGAGGAAGCGAAGAGTTTTGACTTCGGTGTAACGCTGATGTATGACGGTAATCCCGCTGAAAAGCAGACGAATGTGCACTACCTGTATTCCGGCTTCACCAGCAAGTGGAAGCCGTATTCCAGCACCACGACGCCTCCGACCGATCCCGGCCGCTATGTTGTGACGGTCGTGACTCTGGGCGGCAACTATCAGGCAGCGCCCATCACGCGCGCTTTCCAGATCACAAAGTAATTTCCCCGCGTATGTCTCCCGGGTGATTTCTGCCCGGGAGACATTTTCACGCCCGGGAAAACCGGCCGCGGCGGAAAAATGAAAAACGCCGAAAATTTTTTCAAAAATAACTTGACAGCAGTCGAATCGTCTGGTATATTAAACAAGCGCTGAGGCGACGAGGCCGAGTAGTTCAGTTGGTTAGAACGCTAGCCTGTCACGCTAGAGGTCGAGGGTTCAAGTCCCTTCTCGGTCGCCACCCGCGGGGCGAAAGCTCCGCGGGCTTTGTATGCTGCTATAGCTCAGTCGGTAGAGCGCATCCTTGGTAAGGATGAGGTCCCCGGTCCGAATCCGGGTAGCAGCTCCATAAAAATCCCTGTAACCGCAACGGTTACAGGTTTTTCTTTTTCTGATCCTTTTGCGAGCCGAATGAAACCGCAGCGCCGGACGGGGCAGACCTGTCCGGCGCTGTTTGTTATTCCGTTTTCTCCAAATAGGCCAGCGCCTGCAGATAGATGCCCTTTTTCGCGGGCGCAGCGCCGTCGATCCGCCGGGTGTCGAGATTGTGCCGCAGGTCGGCGCACTTGACCCTGCGTGCGATCGGATTTTTCGCCAGCGCCTGCACGTAGTCCATATAGGGCACGCCCTCGGCGTGCGTCAGCAGCCGGAGCGCATCGAGCACGGATGCGGGAAAACCGGCGCGCTCCAGATCCGCGAAGGAATACACATCCCCGTGATCCTCAATTACGTCGTGCAGCAGCGCCACGCACGTTGATGCTTCGTCGTCCATCTGCGTGGCGAGATAAAACGGGTGGAACACGTAGGGGTAGCCGCCTTTGTCGAGATCGTCCTTGTGCGCCTGAAACAGGATGGTGCACGCTGTTTTTACGAGCTGCGAATAGTACATATGCCAAGCCTCCGTATGACGAATATCGGCGGTGCACGTCGTATATCGATTATAGCAGGTGCGTACCCGCTGCGCAACGGCACTTTGCAGCATGCAGCAAGACCCCGCCGTTCGGCGGGGTCTTGCAATTGCGAGTGAGCCTGTAAGCCGGGTTCTGTAATCGACAGCCATCTATCTAGACGCACCGTTGCCGGTGCGTTCCAGCCACCTCCATGGGACGGCCGGGCCAGCCGTATGTCCCTCCGCGGTGTTGCTCCGGATAGAGTTTACAGCGCCGCACTGTCTCCAGCCGGCGAGTGAGCTCTTACCTCACTTTTCCACCCTTACCCGATCGCTCGGGCGGTATCTTTCTGTTGCACTTGTCCGAGGGTCGCCCCTGGCGGGTGTTACCCGTTATCCTTGCCCTGCGGAGCCCGGACTTTCCTCACGCACAGCCTTTCGGCTCGTGCCCGCGGCTGTCCGGCTCACTCGCCCGACTATTTTACACATCCTGCCGCAGTACGTCAAGCGCTGCGGCGATTTATTTTCTTGTAATCGCGTCAAATGGGCGGTATAATCGCTTATAAGATTCTTTTTCTTCAAAAGGAGTGTCAGCATGACCTTTTCGGATTATATCGACTACCTGCGCGACAAGCGCATCGGCGTCATCGGCTTCGGCGTGAGCAATCAGCCACTCGTGCGCGTGCTGCTGCGCAGCGGCTGCGACGTGACGGTGTGCGACCGGCGCGAGCGCGCGCAGCTCAGCACAGCAGGAGACGAGGCCGCGGCGCAGGGCGCGAAGTTTGTCCTTGGCGCGGACTATCTCGAGCATCTGGACTTTGATGTCATCTTCCGCACGCCGGGCGTGCTGCCGATCGTGCCGCAGCTGCGCAAGGCTGCGCAAAACGGCGCAATCCTCACCTCCGAGATGGAGGCATTCTGCAACCTCTGTCCGTGCCGTATCCTTGCCATCACTGGCAGCGACGGCAAAACCACGACCTCGACCATCACGGCTGAGCTCCTGCGCGCGCAGGGGCACACCGTGCACCTCGGCGGCAACATCGGCACGCCGCTCTTTGATCGTATCCCGGACATCCGGCCGGAGGATTTTGCCGTGCTCGAGCTCAGCAGCTTCCAGCTGCACAGCATGCACTGCGCGCCCGATGTGGCCATCATCACGAACATTTCGCCAAACCATCTGGATGTGCATCCGGATTTTGAGGACTATGTGTCAGCCAAGTGCAGCATTTACCGTGGTCAGCGGCCGGACGGCGTACTTGTGCTCAACGCGAAGGATGCCCACACCCCGCGTTTCGCAGCCGATGCGCCGGGGCACGTGCGCTATTTCAGCAGCATCGGCCCGGTGAAAAACGGTGTCTATTGCGCAGACGACGTCATTTACCGCGCGCATGACGGCGTGGCGGAGAAGATCCTGAATGCTGACGAGATCCGCATCCCTGGTGCGCACAACGTGGAAAACTATATGGCGGCCTTTGCCGCGACCGACGGCCTGGCTGGTAATGCGGCGTGCATTCAGGTCGCGCACACCTTCTCCGGTGTGCCGCACCGCATGGAGCGCATCCGCGAGCTCAACGGCATCACGTTCATCAACGATTCCATCGCTTCGAGCCCCTCGCGCACGATTGCAGGTCTGCATGCGCTGCCGAAGCCGCCGGTCATCATTCTCGGCGGGCACGACAAGCACATCCCGTTTGACACGCTCGGCGACGAGGTCTGCCTGCATGCAAAGGCGGCGGTCGTTGTTGGTGAGACGGCACAGCGCATTGCTTCCGCCATCCGCGCATCGAATTTCTATGACCCGGGAAAGCTGCCGCTCGTCGAGGCACCGGACTTCCGCGCGGCGGTCGAGACGGCCTATGGCCTTGCGCAGCCGGGCGATATCGTGACGCTGTCGCCGGCCTGCTCGTCGTTTGATCTCTTCAAAAACTTTGAAGAGCGCGGCAATACCTTCTGCGCCATTGTAGAATCTCTGCACTAAGTGCATGAATCGCTCTGCCGCTGCATAGCATGGCAGGGGGGATCTGCTATGATTTGTGCGTCTCGCCGCTGGAGACCGGCCGCCCGCCGCCGGCGCTCGCTGCGGCCAAACCGGAAGGCGGCGGCGCTGCTGCTGGTGCTCGTGCTGCTGGGCGGCATGGCATATTTCACCGTGTCGGTACTGCACCTGATCACGCAGCTGGCCGTCAACTCTGCCTGCGATCTCATGCAGCTGAAGATCAACGCCGCCGTCTCGGCGGCGACGGTGCAGGTGCAGGGGGACTATTATACCTACCGCACGGATGCGGACGGGACCATCACAGCCGTGAGCGTCGATACCGAGCATGTGGGGCAGGTGTCCTCGCTCGTGCTCGAGCGCATGATGGACGGCGACGACGGGCAGGTCGAGCTGGATATTCCGCTCGAGACGCTCTTCGGCGTGAATTTTCTGCCCGGGCTGAAACTGCCGCTGCCGGTGCGCATCCTCGTGCTGACGACGTCGGATGTGAGCTACCATAATGAACTCATGTCGGCCGCAATCAACCAGAGCAAATATCAACTGTATCTGAATGTGAAGATGGATCTCGACATTCTGGTGCCCTGGGAGCACCAGGCCGAGACCGTGGGCACGAATGTCCTGCTGGCCGAGACGGTCATCGTCGGCAAGGTGCCCCAGACGTATGTGGAAGTGGAGTAAAAAACATGGATGTACGCGAAGAGATCCTGACGCTGCGCCGTCAGCTGGAGCATGCAAATTTTCTCTATTATGTGAAGGACGCGCCCGAGATCAGCGACTTTGAATATGACGCGCTCATGCGCAGACTCGAGGAGCTTGAGGCGGCGCATCCGGAGTATGCCTCGCCCGATTCGCCGACACAGCACGTCGGCGGCTACGCGCTCAACACCTTTGCGCAGGTGCGCCATCAGGTGCCGCTCGAGAGTCTGCAGGACGTGTTTTCATTCGACGAGCTGCGCGCGTTCGGCGCGCGCATGGACGGGTCGCTCACGCAGGCGCATGATTATTCGGTCGAGCCGAAGATCGACGGCCTGTCCATGTCGCTCGAGTATGAAAACGGCGTGTTCGTCCGCGGCGCCACGCGCGGCGACGGCATCACCGGCGAGGACGTGACGGAAAACCTCCGTACCCTGCGCAATCTGCCGCTCAAGCTCGACAGCGCGCCCGCAAAGCTCATCGTGCGCGGCGAGGTCTATATGTCGCATGAAGTATTTGCAGCGCTCAATGCCGAGCGCGAGCTGCTTGAGCAGCCGCTGCTGGCCAATCCCCGCAACGCGGCGGCGGGCTCCGTGCGCCAGCAGGACCCGAAGGTCGCGGCGGCGCGCAAGCTGGATATCATCATCTTCAACCTCCAGTTTGACAGCGACCGCACGTTCGCCACGCATACGGAAACGTTGGACTATCTGGCATCGCTGGGCTTCCCGGTCGTGCCGTATCAGCGCTGTGAAACGCTCGATGCCTGCTGTGCGCGCATCGACTGGATCGGCGATAACCGCGAGTCGTTCCCATTTGATATCGACGGTGCGGTCATCAAGATCAACGACCTCGCGCAGCGGCAGTATCTCGGCAGCACGGCGAAGTTCCCGCGCTGGGCAGTGGCGTATAAGTACCCGCCGGAGAAGAAGGAGAGCTGCGTGCGCGACATTGTCGTGCAGGTCGGCCGCACGGGCGTGCTCACGCCGAAGGCGGTCATCGAGCCGGTGCGTCTGGCCGGCACGACCGTCACGAACGCCACGCTGCACAATCAGGACTTCATCGATAACCTCGACCTGCGCATCGGCGACACGGTGCTCGTGCAGAAGGCGGGGGAGATCATCCCTGAGATCCTCTCCGTCGTGCGTGACAAGCGGCCGGAGGGCACGGTGCCGTTTCATATGCCGGATACCTGCCCGGAGTGCGGCGCGCCCGTTGTGCGCGACCCGGACGGGGCCGCCCTGCGCTGCACGGGCGCGGAGTGCCCGGCGCAGCGGCTGCGCAACATTGCGCACTTCGCCTCGCGCGAGGCGATGGATATTGTCGGCCTCGGCATCTCGCTGTGCCAGTCGCTGATCGAGGCGGGACTCGTGCACTCCCCGGCGGAGCTGTATGCGCTCGAGCCGCAGTCGGTCGCAGCACTGGACCACATGGGAAAAAAGTCGGCTGAGAACCTCATGGCCGCCATTGAAAAGAGTAAGGACGCCGGCATGGCGCGCCTGCTGTGCGCGTTCGGCATCCGGCAGGTGGGGCAGAAGGCGGCGAAAGTGCTGGCCATGCACTTCGGCACGCTGGACAAGCTCATGGTCGCGACGGAAGATGAACTCATGGCCATACCGGACGTCGGCCCGACGACGGCCGCGTACCTGCGCGCGTGGTTTGACAACACGCAGTCGCAGCACCAGATCCGGCTGCTTCGTGACGCGGGCGTCAGCTTCGATTCCAAGGAGCAGGTCGTGGACCGCCGCTTTGCTGGCAAGACGTTCGTGCTCACCGGCGCGCTCGAGCATTTCAGCCGCGATGAGGCCAGCGCCATCATTGAGCGCTTCGGCGGCAAGACGAGTTCTTCCGTGTCGAAAAAGACGTCCTATCTGCTCGCCGGGGAAAACACCGGCTCCAAGTATCAGAAGGCGCTCACGCTCGGCACGCCCATCATTACGGAAGCAGAATTTCTGGACATGATCCAGGAGTAACGAAAGAAACGGAGTGGAAATCATGCGAGATTACGCAAAAGAATTTGAAAACCGCGTCGCCTTTATCCGCGACCTGCTCAAGAGCAGCGGCGCCAAGGGCGTCATCTATGGCAACAGCGGCGGCAAGGACAGCGCGCTCGTTGGCATCCTCTGCAAGGCCGCGTGCGACAACACGGTCGGAATCATGATGCCGTGCGCCTCTAAGCGCAACTTCGGCGAGGACATGACCGACGGCCTGGCCGTGGCCGAGCAGTTCAATATCGAAACGCGCACGGTCGACCTCACGGCGGAAAAGGAGCTCGTCATGCAGACAGTCTCCGCCGTCACGACGCTCAATCAGATGGCGACGTCGAACATTGCCCCGCGCCTGCGCATGCTCACGCTCTACACCATTGGCGCGGCCGAGGGCCGTCTTGTCGCCGGCACCGGCAACCGCAGCGAGGCGTACATGGGCTATTTCACGAAGTGGGGCGACGGCGCGTATGACTTCAACCCCATTGCTGACCTGACTGTGACGGAGATCTACGAGTTTCTGACCTGGCTGCACGCGCCGGAGAACATCATCCGCAAGGCGCCGTCTGCCGGCCTCTTTGAGGGCCAGACGGATGAGCAGGAGATGGGCGTGACCTACGCCGCCATCGACAAGTACATCCTCACCGGCGAAGCCAACGAGCACGACAAGGCCATCATTGACCGCTATCATAGCCGCAGCGAGCACAAGCGCCGCCCGGCTGCGACCTATCACGCCGAATGACGCAGTATTTCGATACCCACGCGCACTACGACAGCGGAAAGTTCAACGCCGACCGCAGCGATGTGCTGCGCGCTGTGCACGAGAGCGGCGTCGCGCTCATCGTGGACCCTGGCGATTGTGCCGCGACGTCCGAGCGCGCCGTCGCCATCGCGCAGGAATATGATTTCGTTTATGCTGCCGTCGGCTGGCACCCGGAGGAGGCCGCCGGCTGGACGGACGACAGTCTGGATCAGATCCGCGCGTTGGCATCGCAGCCCAAGGTCTGCGCCATCGGTGAAATCGGTCTGGACTATTACTGGGACACCTCCACGAAGGCAACGCAGGAGACCATGCTGCGCGCGCAGCTGGAGCTTGCGCTGGAGCTGGATCTTCCGGTCATTATCCACGACCGGGAGGCGCACGGCGACAGTCTGCGCATTGTGTGCGACTATCCGGCCCTGCGCGGTGTGTTTCACTGCTTTTCCGGCAGCGTGGAGATGGCGCGCGAGCTGCTGCGCCGCGGCTGGTATCTCGGCTTTGACGGCCCAATCACATATAAGAACGCCGTCAAGGCGCTGGATGTGATCGCTGCCTGCCCGGCCGACCGAATGCTACTCGAAACGGATTCACCCTATCTGGCTCCGGTGCCAAACCGCGGCAAGCGCAACGACTCGCGCAACCTGCCGTACATCGCCGCGCGCATTGCGGAAGTCAAGGGCATGACTACAGAACAAGTCGCGGAGGTGACACTGCAAAATGGAAAACAACTCTTTGGCATTTGAGCGCTGGCTGCTGCGCGGCGCGCCGAACGCGCGCGACCTCGGCGGCCTGCCTACCATGGACGGCCGCACGGTCCGGCCGGGACTGCTGCTGCGCAGCGGCGAGCTCGCCGGCATCACGGAGCGGGACGCGCAGACGCTCGCAGATTATCCGCTGCGCACGGTCGTGGATTTTCGCACCGACCTTGAGCGGGAGCAGAAGCCGGATCGCGTCCTGCCGGACGTGCAGTATGTCCACTGCCCGATCGTACAGCAGGCGGCTGCCGGCCTGACGCGCGAGGAGCATGCCGACCCCTATGCCGCCGTCGTCGCGCACGCGAAAGCAATGGCCGGGCGGGAGCGGGCATTCATGTGCGAGCTGTACCGCAGTCTCGTCACGCAGGAATTCTCCATTGCGCACTACCGGCGGTTTTTTGCACTCCTGCTCGCGCAGACGGACGGCGCACTGCTCTATCACTGCACGGCGGGGAAGGACCGCGTCGGCGTCGGCACGATGCTGCTGCTCACGGCGCTGGGCGTGGACTGGCCGGTCATCGTGGAAAATTATCTGATCACGAATGAACGCATGGCCGCCTCGACCGACTGCCTGCTGACGGCGGTCGCGGACTATGACCTGAGCGAGGCGGAGCGGGAGGTCATCCGCACGTTTGACCGCGCGGACGCGGCGTTCCTGACGGCGGCGCGCGATGCGATCGCAGAGCGGTATGGCAGCGTGGACGCTTTCCTGTCGCAGGCGCTCGGTGTCGGCGCGCCCGAGCGGGAGACGCTGCGTGCGCGTTACCTGACGACCGAGTAAAAAGACGGCGTGCCGCCCAATTTTGGGCGGCACGCCATTTGCTATTTGCATTGCTTACAGCGCCTGATCCGGCATCCGGTCGGACAGGTAAATCAAAATGGGATCTTCCTGCGCGTGGACATACGGTACTTTCGGCGCGTGGAAGAGATTCGTCTCCGGCAGCACCGTGCTGAGCACGACGTGGAACGTGGTTCCGCCCCATTCGTTGCTCTCGAGCAGAATGGTGCCGTTGTGTTTTTCCGCAATGCCGAGCGCGACCGTCAGGCCGAAGCTGTTGCTGCTCAGGTCGGAAAAATCCACGCCGGTCACACGCAGCGGAATGAAGATCGTCCCGAGCTTCGACGGCGGGATGCGCACGCCGTCGTCGCAGATGGTGATGTCGGCGTGCTCGCCCTCCTGCGTAACGGTAAAACGGATGCGGTCGCCGTGCTTGCAGCGCTCCGTGCAGTTGGCAAGAATGTTGAGCAGCATCCGCTGGATGAGCGCCGTGTCGAGCGCGCAGTTGATCGGTTCGTCCGGGATGCTGACCTCAAGCACGATGCCGTTGGCGTCTGTGATCGGCTGGATGTTGTCCAGCAGCGCCCGGCACTCTTTGCCCAGGTCGCACAGCTGCGGGATGAACGCGAGTGTGCCGTCGCTCAGGCCGGAGGCAGTGGAGGCGTTGAGGGTAAAGCGCAGCAGCCGGTAATAAAACTGCGTCAGTTCGGCGGCGTTGCGCCGGAAGCGCACATCGCTGAGCTGCATGGCGTAGTCCGAGAAATACGTCGTGAGCGCGCGAAAGGCGTTGAGCGACGCCAGAAACGGCGCAAACTGTGCGCCGGCCCGCAGGACGTTTTCATCTTGCGGCACGAGCGAAAACAGCCGGAACGCACCAAATGATGTTACGGAAATGATGACGTGCCGTTTTTCGATCGTCGCGGACGTTACGAATTCCGTGGCCTCGGCTTGCGTGATGTGCGCCGGCAGCAGCTCGGAGAGCTTGTGATTTGTGCGGTCGCCGCGGAAAAGCTCCTGTGCCGCCGGGTTCATAAACGCAACGAATTGCTCCTGTGCGCCGAGCACGGCAGTGTTGCTCATCGAGAACAGTGTGTTGAGCGAGTCGATGATCAAAGTATTGCTCATTTTCCAATCCCCCCTAAGATGTATTAAAAAACAGTATAGCAGAACTCGTCAATAGATACAAGTTTTAACACAAAGAAAAGGGGAAATTTGTTGCAAATATCCAGAGCTTCTTGCGGCGTTGGCAAGAATGTGGTTGCGCTTTCGGCGGAATTGTTATAGAATGTAGCCGTAAGAAATTGCGCTGCGTGCTGTGCGCAGCAGATATAACAGGAGGAATAGAGCATGATTAAAATTGGTATCAATGGCTTTGGCCGCATCGGCCGACTGGTGTTCCGCGCCGCAATCTGCGCTGACGATATCGAGGTCGTCGCCGTCAACGCGCCGGATAAAACGCCGGAGCAACTGGCGTATACCGTGAAGTATGATTCTGTGCACGGCCGCTTCAACGGCACCGTCGATTACGAGGACGGCGAGAACCCGGCCCTGATCGTCAACGGCAAGCGTGTCGCGCTGCTCAACAACCGCGACGCAAAGCTCCTGCCCTGGGGCGAGCTGGGTGTCGAGTATGTGCTCGAGTGCACCGGTGCTTTCCTGACCAAGGAAAAGGCGCAGGATCATCTGGACGCCGGCGCGCAGGTCGTTGTGCTCTCCGGCCCGTCCAAGGACGACACGCCGATGTTCGTCTGCGGTGTCAACCTCGACGCCTACACTCCGGACATCAAGATCGTGTCCAACGCTTCCTGCACCACGAACTGCTTGGCTCCGCTGGCCAAGATCATCAACGACAACTTCGGCATCGCCGAGGGCCTCATGACCACCGTCCACGCCGACACGGCTACCCAGCAGGTCGTCGACGGTTTCTCCAAGAAGAACTGGCGCCTGTCCCGCGGTGTGCACGGCAACATCATTCCGACCAGCACCGGCGCCGCCAAGGCTGTCGGCAAGGTCATCCCGGCCCTGCAGGGCAAGCTGACCGGTACTTCCATGCGTATCCCGAGCGCGGACGTGTCCATCGTCGACCTGACCTGCCGCCTCGAGAAGGCTGCGACGTATGATGAGATCTGCGCTGCCGTCAAGGCCGCTGCGGAAGGCCCGATGGCCGGTGTCGTCGAGTATGTCGACGACGAGGTCGTCTCCTCCGACTTTATCACCGACCCGCACACCAGCATCTTTGATGCCAAGGCCGGCCTCGCGCTCAACGATCACTTCGTCAAGCTCATGGCGTGGTATGACAACGAGTGGGGCTTCTCGAACAAAATGCTCGACCTGACGCGCCACATCGACTCCGTCCGCAAGGCCTGATCGGAAAAACAAACCACAAATCAGGGGAATGCAGTGCATTCCCTTGATTTTTTCTGTCCGGTAGTGTAAAGTATACCGGCACGTGAAATTTTTGCGGGGAGGGAGTGCGCTTTGCAGGAAAGCAGCAAGCAGAACTATCTCCACGGCGCGGCCATTATGGCGGCCGGCGTTGTGGTCATCAAGATCCTCGGCGCGATCTATAAGATCCCGCTCGGCAATATCCTCGGCGACGAGGGGTATGGATATTTTTCCGTTGCCTACAATATTTATAATGTCTTTCTCACCATGGCAACGGCGGGCATGCCGGTCGCGCTCTCGCGCATGATCAGCGAGGCGGACACGCTCGGCCGGCCCATGCAGGCGCGCAAGATCTTCCGTGTTGCGTGGCTGACGTTTGCCACCATCGGCCTGATCCTCGGGCTGGTCATGTTCCTGTTCCCGACGGAGCTGGCCGGCATGCTCAACAACGTCCGCGCAGCGCAGAGCATCTGGGCGCTGTCCCCGGCGCTCGTGCTCGTGTATCTGACGAGCACATACCGCGGCTATGCGCAGGGCATGAGCAACATGAAGCCGACCACTGTCTCGCAGATCCTGGAGGTCGTGGGCAAGGTCACCGTCGGCCTTGTGCTTGCGTGGAGTTTTACGCGCGCGGGAAAGAGCCTGCCGGTCGCATCGGCGGGCGCCATCTTCGGTGTCACGGCGGGCGGCGCGTTTGCGCTCCTTTATATCGCCGTCTATAAGCACCGGCATTACCCGGACAAACCTGTCGCGGACCCGGACGTGCAGGATCCTGCCGGACGCATTCTCGGCACGCTGCTGCGCATCAGTATTCCGATCGCGCTCGGCTCCAGTGTCCTGAGCATTATCAACCTTATTGACACGAAGCTTATCATGTACCGGCTGCAGACCGCGCTTGGCTATTCCGAGACATATGCAAACGTGCTCTACGGCGTCTACGGCAAGGTGCAGACGCTGTATAATCTCCCAGCTGCCTTCGTAACGCCGATGACGATCAGCATCGTCCCGGCCATTGCGGCCATGGTCGTGCAGAAAAAGTATGATCAGGGGCACACCGTCGCGGAGTCCGCGCTGCGCATTTCGGCGGCGGTCGCCATGCCGATGGGCATCGGTCTTGCGGTGCTGTCGGACCCGATCGTGAACGTGCTCTATCCGCGCAGCAATGCAGCCGGCCCCACGCTGCTGTTTTTGCTTGGCATCGCGTCTGTGTTCGTGTGCATTTCGCTCATCACCACAGCGGTCCTGCAGGCGACCGGGCATGAACTCTGCCCCGTCTGGTCGATGCTGGCCGGCGGCGTGGCCAAGGTCGCGGTCAACTGGTTTTTGATCGCGGTGCCTGAGCTCAACATCGTCGGGGCGCCGGTCGGCACGCTCGCATGCTATGTGGTCATCTGCATCGTGAACTATATCTTCCTGTGCCGGACACTGCACGAACGGCTGCACATCGGCCGCTGCCTTGCACGTCCGCTGCTGAGCACGCTGATCATGGCAGTCGTCGCATGGGGCGTGTATACGGGCCTGTCTGCCGTCATGGGCGGCGACCTGAGCTGGAAGCGCACGGCGCTGGCCATGCTCGTATCGATGGCCTGCGCGGTCGTGACATATCTGATCGCGGTCGTGAAAACGCGCGCGATCACGCTTGCCGACCTGCAGCTTATCCCGAAGGGTGAAAAGCTCGCAAAAGTTTTGCATATCAGATGACATAACACCGAAAAATC
>ENA-UOJS01001965-UOJS01001965.1-human-gut-metagenome-genome-assembly--contig:-C74-NODE-1965-length-15374-cov-10.274365_pt1 | contig 15374 bp, 19 predicted proteins | sample MGYA00242355_ERZ723902 | MGnify/ENA metagenome assembly ERZ723902 | reverse complement strand
TCCGGCCGCTCCGGCTCCGGCCGCTGCCCCGGCTGCGGATACCGCCGCACCCGCGGAGGAAGACCCGTTTGACAGCATTTTCAAGATCTTCAATTCCAAGTAATTCGACATTTTTTGACGCAAACCGCCTTCGCTCCTGTGAAGGCGGTTTTTGCATTCCACCGGAGGAGGCAGCCGCTTGAAAAACTGGCGCATTACCCGAGTTCTGATATCCATGGCGGACACGTTTCTTGCCCGGCGCGTGACGCGCTCGGCGGCCGAGCTCGCCTACTGCATGGTCATGGCACTATTCCCGGCCATTATCTGCATGTACGACCTGCTCGCGCTCATCCTGCGCGATCCGACTGCCGTGCTGCGCATCGTCGAGACGCTCGTGCTCCCGCGCGAGACGCAGACGCTCGTGTCGGAGTTTCTGACCTACGTGTCCGGCAACACGAGCGAGGTCATGTTCTTTGCCGCCCTGCTGGTCATGATCACGAGCGCGTCGGCCGCTTTCCGCGCCATGGCCGCCATCGTCGGCGAGATCCACGGCGCCAAGCGCTTCGGCATTGTGCGCAGTACGATCGTGAGCGTGATTTTTTCCGTGGCGTTTCTGCTGGTACTGTACCTGTGCATCCTGCTCATGCTGACCGGCAAGCATTTCCTGCTCTGGCTCGATGCGCTGCTGCCGCATGTGAGCATCGTCTGGTCGTGGACGTGGCTGCGGTTTTTGATCCTGTTTGCCATCCTGCTGATGATGATCCTCATCCTCTACCGGCTCACAACGCCGCGCCGGCCGCAGCACCGGGTGCTCCCGGGGGCGGTGTTTTCCGCCGTGGCGATCGTGTGCATGAGTATCCTGCTGTCGTGGCTGATCGGCCGCAGCACAAAATATTCACTTGTGTATGGATCTCTCGCCTCGGTCGTGATCCTGCTGTTCTGGTTCCAGGCGTTCGGATTGCTGCTCATTTTGGGCGTGGTGCTCAATCACGCACTTGAGGCAACGGCGCCGCCGGATACGGAGACGTAAATTCTGCGCAAATGGACGCAAATTGTGGTAAATCGCTTTACAAACCGGTTTTTTTCACGTAAACTGATTCGTTAAGAAGAACGCGCGGCCGGGAAACGAATTTTTTGAGAAGAAAGTTTGCGGAAAATTGTTTTTTATGCATTAAATTTCGTTTTCAGGCATTATTCTCATGTGGGGTAATCAAATATGCGAAATGACGACAAGCACGTCTCCGGTGTATGTGCGGCCGATGGCCGACCGCCGGATGATGCGCTCATCCTGCGCATCGCGCGGGGTGACACCGCTGCGCTGGAAACGCTGTATCGCCAGACGTCCGCTTCCATTTACGGCTTTGCGCTGTCCATCCTTCGGGATCCGACGGCGGCCGAGGATGTGATGCAGGACACGTTTGTGAGCGTGATGCAGTCGGCACCGGGCTATCAGCCGTCGGGCAAACCGATGGCGTGGCTGCTGACGATCGCGCGCAACCTGGCGTTGATGCGCCTGCGCAAGGCGGAAAACAAGAACCTGTCTTTTGATGAGCTGTTTCATGTGGAAGATACGCATGATGCCTATCAGGTGACAGAGAATCATATGGTGCTTGAGAAAGTGTTGCATACGCTCACAGACAGCGAGCGGCAGATCGTGATGCTGCATGCGCTGTCCGGGCTCAAGCACAGAGAAGTTGCTGACCTGCTGGGGATCCCGCAGGCAACAGCCATTTCTCGCTATAACCGTGCGCTTGGAAAGCTGCGCAATTCGATGGGAGGTGACGATCTTGACCGATAAGGAATTGCTGGAACAGCTGCGGACCGAGGTCGTTGCCGAGACGCCGGATTGCTGGAGCGCCATCTTGGCGCGTGTGCAGGCCCCGGCGCAGCAGCCGGAGGAGGAGAAGATCGTCCCGATGCCGGAGCGCGGACGTCGCCGCGGCGCGTGGAAGCGCTGGGTCGCGGCGGCGGCGGTGTTCTTTCTGGCCGTGCTCGGCGGCGGACTGTATGCCACGCAGGTGCCCGGCGGCGTCGCTACGCTCGATGCCAACCCCAGCATCGAGCTGACGGTCAACAAGTTCGGCCGCGTCCTGTCTGCACGCGCGTGCAACCCGGACGCCCAGTTCGTACTCGACGATCTGGAACTGCGCAATCAGTCCCTGCAGACGGCGGCGGACGAGATCGTCGCCGCAATGCAGACAGATGGCTATCTATCGGCAGATACGAACTCCGTCCTCGTGACGGTCGAGGCCGGCAAGGGCGATGCGCGTCTGCGCGACCGGCTGGCTGCGGCCGTGGAAAGCGCCCAGACGGATTGCGGCATGGATCCTGCGGTCCTTGCTCAGGTGCTGGAGGTGGATCCGGAGCTGGAGGCTTATGCCTCTGCCGCGGGTGTCAGCGCCGGCAAGGCGATGCTGATCCGGCAGATCAGCGACCAGGTGCAGGACCTTTCCGGCGAGGAGCTGGTCAGCCTGCCGATCAACGATCTGAACATTCTGGCGGCCTCCAATGACGTGGCGTTTGCCGGCATGGCGTCGATCGGTGCTGCCAGCACCGGCGCCTACATTCCGTATAATGAGGCGCTGCAGGCGGCACTGGAGTGCTGCGGCCTGACTGCGGACGATGTCACGCAGGCCAGTATGCGCTTTACACTCATCGACGGGGAAATGGTCATGGAGTTCGCACTCTCGGATGGCGAGCGGAACTATGTGTGCAGTGTCGATGCCGAGACGGCGGAGGTCTGCCGCCTGACGGGGGACGAGCCGAAGCAGCCGGAGGAAACGGAGATCATCCCGGCGCTGCCGACGGTTCAGCCCAATCCGAACTTGCCTGTGACGCCGACGCCGACGCCCACGCCCACCCCGACACCGACGCCCACTCCGACGCCGACGCCTACTCCGACGCCTACCCCGAAACCGACGCCGACGCCCACTCCGACGCCGACCCCGCCTGCGGGCCCGGTCACACAGGAGCAGGCGCTGAAGATCGCCATTGCGGCGGCCGGCATCTCGGAGCGCGATCTTGCCGCGTGGGATGTCCAGCTCGACGAGAGCGGTGCGCAGCCGGTTTACCGCGTGACGCTCACGACGGTGTACTACTTCCACCCGCATTATGTCGTGATCGTCGATCAGCAGACTGGCGCGGTCCTCTCGGTAGACAAAACGTAACCTTGTAATTACGCAAAAGGACGCCCGTTCGGGCGTCCTTTGTGATAGAAAGCAGAAAAAACGCATCCCCCCGCCGGATAAGCGGAGGGATGCGCTGCTATGCGTCAATTCATGAATTTTTCGATCGCCTGATTCAGCTCATCGATGGCCTGCTGGTCACCGGTCTCCACGGCGTCGGCCAGGCAGTGGTCGATGTGGTCTTTCAGGATGATCTTTGCGGTGTTATTGAGCGCCGAGCGCACGGCCGCAAGCTGGATGAGCACCTCAGCGCAGTCGCGTCCGTCCTCTACCATGCGCTTGACCGACTCCAGGTGGCCGATCGCGCGGGCCAGGCGATTGATGACCGCCTTGGTCTGCGTGTGGGTGTGCGGGTGCGCGTGTGTGTGCCCCTCGCCGCTGTGGCAGTGGGTGATGACGTTGCCGTTTTCGTCCACGTGCGTGTGCACCAGCGTGTTGGGATCCTGTTCCGCCATGGTATCATCTCCTGTCATTTCGCCGCAATTTTACCGTGTTTCGCGCCCTTTGTCAATGAAAACGCGGCTATGGTCGGTCAGTAACCGTCGGCCTGCAGTGCGGCACGCAGCTTTTCAATGGCCTTTTTCTCGATGCGTGAAACATACGACCGGCTGATGCCGCAGCGCTGTGCGGTCTCGCGCTGTGTCATTGCCTCGCCGCCGCCGATGGCGTAGCGCAGGCGGATGATCTCCGCCTCGCGTGCATCGAGCACATTGTCGATGCAGCGCTGCAGCTCCAGACTGATCTCGTCCGCCTGGAGCTGTTCGTCCATGTCGTCGTCCTCGGACAGAATGTCGATCAGCGACAGGCTGTTGCCGTCGCCGTCCGTGTCGAGCACGTCCGAGAGCAGCATTTCCGATGCATTCTTGCGCGTGCTGCGAAAATACATCAGGATCTCGTTTTCGGCGCATTTGCTGGCATATGTCGCCAGCCGCACGCCTTTGTCGGGCCGGTAGGTGTTGATGCCCTTAATGAGCCCGATCGTACCGATGGAGATCAGGTCGTCCGTGTCGTCATAGTGCGTGTAGTATTTTTTGATGATGTGCGCCACCAGCCGCAGGTTGTGTTCAATGAGCACGTTGCGCGCCTCCAGGTCGCCCTGCAGCCAGGCGTCGAGATATTTGCGCTCCTCGGCCTCGCTCAGCGGGCGCGGGAAGGAGCCGCCGGGGGTCAGGCTCAGCATCAGAAATGCACTGCTCATCATCAGCATCAGGGTACTGTACAGCATTTTCAGCCCTCCGTTTCTGCCTGAGGCTATTCTATTCGGCGGCTGCAAGTACACTTGCCTGTCACACAATTTTTTGGATATGCGCAAATATTACACAACGTTGTGTTGACTATTGAATAAAAAATGACGGCTAGACCGAGAAAATTACACGTTATACTTGACAAAATCACCAAAAAGCGTTAATCTTTGAACAGAAGGCCATTCCAGATTGAAAAATGGCCGGTGTGCTCAAAATTGAAAGGAGAACATATCATGGATTACAAAACGCTGAGTGTTAAGACGTTTATCGAGGACATGAACGGCAAAGAGGTCATGATGAAGACGGTTCCGTCTCTGACCAAGTATCCCCTGAAGCTCTTCTACAAGAAGACCGTCGGCGACATCGTCGATCTCGTTCGCAGCAAGAAGCTCGTTCCGGAAGATGCCATCCAGGCTTTCATCAAGGACGTCGAGGCGCTCTAAGTTATCTCATATGCAACAGATCCCCTGCCGGGCGGCAGGGGATCGTTTTTTTGCCCGTTTTGGTTTACATAACTTTTGACTTGCACAAAAAACGAAAAAGCGGATTGACAATTTGTTCGACTTGTGGCACAAAGTAAGAAAAGTAATACGATTCTTACAGGAGGCGGATCGCATGGAATCCATGCAGGACAAATTCATGACCACGGTGCGCATCGGCCCGAAGGGGCAGATCGTGATCCCGAAGGAGGTGCGCGCGATGTTCGGGCTCGAACCGGGGGACTCGCTCATCCTGCTGGCCGACCGTGAGCGCGGCATCGCGCTGCAGAGCAGCCGGTATTATGATTCGTTTGTGCGCGCGGTGTTCGATAACGGCGCGAAAGCGGCGGCGCCCGGCGTGCCCGAGGCGGAGACGCAGGTGTTTGCCTCCGCGCTGGAGCGGGAGCTGAAAAGGGGGGACGGCGAGTGAACATTCTGGAAGTGGAGGGCCTGTGCAAGACCTATCCGGCGTTTGAGCTGCGCGACGTGTCGTTCGCGGTGGCGCCGGGGACCATCATGGGCTTCATCGGCCGCAACGGGGCCGGCAAGAGCACGACCATCAAGTCCATACTCAACCTCGTGCATCCGGACAGTGGCCGTGTGACCATGTTCGGGCAGGATTTTTACGCCAATGAGCCTGTGTGCAAGCAGCAGCTGGGCGTGGCGCTCGGCGGCGTGGATTTTTACCCGAACAAAAAGCTGCGCTCCATCACGAACTTGACGCGCACGTTTTACGACCGCTGGGACGAGGACAAATACCGGCACTACCTGCAGCTGTTCGCACTCGACGAGACGAAGAAAGTCTCGCAGCTCTCGTCCGGCATGCGCGTGAAGTACATGCTCGCGCTCGCACTCTCGCACGATGCGCGCCTGCTCATCCTCGACGAGTCGACGAGCGGGCTCGACCCTGTGTCGCGCGACGAGCTCATGGAGCTGTTTCGCGGCGTGGTCAAAAGCGGCGAGCGCAGCATCCTGTTTTCGACGCACATCACGTCCGACCTCGAAAAGTGCGCCTCACACATCACGATGATCAAAGACGGGCAAATCCTGTGCAGCGACACGCGCGACGGTTTCCTCGCGCGCTATCGCGCGCAGTTCGGCGACGGGCAGATGTCGCTCGAGGACATTCTGGTGCGCGTGGAAAGGAGAAGCTATGACAGCGAAGATTTTCTCTAAGGATCTGCGCCTCGCGGCGCACCCGATGATGTACGTGTTTGCACTCTTCGGCGTCATGCTTATCATCCCGAACTATCCGTACACGGTCGTGTTTTTCTACGGTCTGCTTGGCATTTTCTTCACGTTCCTCAACGGCCGCGAGAATAAGGACGTCTATTACTGCGCTGTGCTGCCGGTCACGAAGCGCGACCAGGTGCGCGCCCGCGCCTGGCTCGTCGTGGCGGTGGAGCTGGCGGAGCTCGTGATCGCGGTCCCGTTTGCATTCCTCTCCGCGCGCATCAACTCCAACGGCACGAACCTCGCCGGCATCGATGCAAACGTTGCGCTCTTCGGCTCCGTGCTGCTGATCTACGGCGTGTTCAACGTCGTGTTCCTGCCCGTGTTTTATAAGACGGCCATCCGCGCCGGGCGGGCGTTTCTGCTCGCGGTCATCCCGATGACGGTGCTCATGGCGCTCGTTGAAGCGCTGTCCCATTTCCCGGTCGTCGGGCCGTATCTGGATGCGACCGACGCGGCCGGTCAGGTGCGGCAGCTGCCGGTGCTGGCCGTGGGGCTGGCGGCGTTTGCGCTGCTGTCGTGGCTGGCGTACCGGAAGGCGGCCAAAAACTACGAGCGGGTCGATCTGTGACGGGGACTTGCCGGAACGCGAAAAATATGCTATCCTGAAAAGCAGCTCACACGAGCTGCTTTTCATTTTTCCATCTGGGAGGGATCTGCATGAAGAACAAACGTCTCTGGCTGTCGGTGGCGCTGACGGTCCTGGTCGTCGTGTGCGCCATGCTCATCCTCTCGCGCGTCAATGAGGCGCGCAGCAACGCCGCGCCCGCCGCGCCGACGGATCTCATCCTTCCGCCGGACATCCAGACGACGGCAAAGCCCGATACCAAGAAGTACGACGATCTGCCGGATGTGGATATTTCCTCCTGGGAGTATCTCATCGCGAGCCAGGCGCATAATATCAGTGACTATGTCCCGGATGTAAGCAAGATCAGCGGTTCGCAGTCCACGTTCGATTCCCGCGCCGTCGATGCGCTCAACGCGCTGCTCAAAGCGGCAAAGGACGCCGGCTGGAGCCCGTATATCTACTGCGCCTACCGCCCGTACCTCACGCAGAAGCAGCAGTACGAGGATCAGGTCAGCGAAAACATGCGCAAGGGCGATACCCGCGACGAGGCAGAGACCGCTGCCGCGCGCGTCGCCGCGCCCCCCGGCACGAGCGACCATCAGACCGGCCTCGGCGCGGACATCGTCGACCAATACTATTCCTCGCTGAGTGTGGACACGGTCAACGCGCGCTTTCTGACGTGGCTGGCGGACAACTGCGCGGACTACGGTTTCGTCATCCGCTACCCGTCGGACAAGGTCAGCATCACCGGGCGCAACGAGCCGTGGCACGTGCGCTATGTCGGCGACGCGGCGGCGCGGTTCATGACCGAGCACAACCTCTGCCTGGAGGAATTCGTGGCGCTGTACCAGTAAGTGTTCGCCAGCGCAAAAAAAGGCTTGCATTGTCTGGCGCGGGATGGTATGATATTGCCGTACGAAGGAAGCAGGATCTGACAGAGTGGGCACCCGCCCACTCTTTTTCTTGAGGTCTTTCGAAGTGTCAGAAAATGGAATGGTGATCTATGAGTAAATTGACAGACGCCGTCCTGGCGCTGGCCGAGCCTGTGGCCGCGCAGCAGGGGTGCGAGATCTGGGACGTGGAGTACGTCAAGGAAGCGGGCAGCCGCTACTTGCGTGTGTATATCGACAAGCCGGACGGTGTGTCGATCCAGGACTGTGAGGATTTCAGCCGCGCGCTCGATCCGATCCTCGACGAGGCTGACCCCATTCCCGACAGCTATATTTTCGAGGTGTCGTCCGCAGGGGCGGAGCGGCAGCTCAAGCGCCCGGGTGATTTCGCGCGCTTTCTCGGCGCGCAGGTCGAGGTGCGGCTCTACCAGCCGGTCGACGGCAGCAAGGTGCACATCGGCACGCTCGAGCAGTACGACAACGGGGACGTGACCGTCTCGGACGGCAAGACCCGCCGTGTCTTTCAAAAATCCGCCATCGCACAGGTGCGCCTGCACCTGACCATATAAGGAAAGGGAATTCGACCATGAACGCAGAATTTTTTGACGCAGTTGCAGATATCGAGAAAGAAAAAGGTATTCCGCGCGAATATATGTATGAGAAGATCCGTCAGGCCATGCTGACGGCGTTCCGCAAGGACACGCCCGACTGCGAGGATAACGTGGAGGTCATTCTCGACGAGGACAAAAAGAAGATCGAGATGGTCGTCAAGAAGACGGTCGTCGCGCGCGTCATCGACCCGTATGTCGAGATCAGCGAGGAGGCGGCGCACCGCGTCAGCAAGCGCGCCAAGATCGGCGACGTGGTCAGCGTCCCGGTCGAGACCAAGCAGTTCGGCCGCATCGCGGCGCAGGCGGCCAAGCAGGTCATCATTCAGGGCATCCGAGAGGCGGAGCGCGGCATGATCTATGAAGAATTCAATTCCAAGGAGCATGAGATCCTCACCGGCGTCGTCAATAAGATCGACCCGCGCACCGGCTGCGCGTTTTTGAAGATCAGCTCCAACTCGGACTATACCGAGGCCATGCTCGCCCCGGCGGAGTGCATCCGCGGCGAGGTGCTGCATGAGGGCGACCGCATCAAGGTCTACGTGGTCGAGGTACGCAACAGCACGCGCGGCCCGCAGGTGCTCATCAGCCGGACGCATCCGGGCCTGGTCAAGCGCCTGTTCGAGCTCGAGGTGCCGGAGATCTTCGACGGCACGGTCGAGATCAAGTCCATCGCCCGCGAGGCCGGCAGCCGCACGAAGATGGCCGTCTGGGCGGAGGATCCGGTCATCGACCCGATCGGCGCGTGCGTCGGCCCGAAGGGCGGCCGTGTCGCGAGCGTCGTCAACGAGCTCGGCGGCGAGAAGATCGATATCGTCAAGTGGAGCGAGGACCCGGAGGAATTCCTCGCGGCCGCGCTGGCACCGTCCGATGTGCTGGGAGTGACCCTGCTCGACGAGGGCAAGAGCGGCCGCGTCATTGTGCCGGATAACCAGCTGTCGCTCGCCATCGGCAAGGAGGGGCAGAATGCCCGCCTGGCCGCAAAGCTCACCGGCTATAAGATCGACATCAAGCCCGAGAGCGAGGCATAAACCGAAAGGAGGCAGTCACCCATGCCCAAGTCCATACCCCAGCGGCAGTGCGTCGGCTGCCGTGTAAAGAAGCCAAAGCCGGAGCTCATCCGGGTGGTGCGCGCGCCCGACGGGGCCATCTCGCTCGATGCGCGCGGCAAGGCGGCAGGCCGCGGCGCGTATCTGTGCCCGAGCCCCGCGTGCCTGAAAAAGGCGCAGAAGAACCGCGCACTCGAGCGCGCGTTCGACGTGCCCATCCCGCCGGAGATCTATGAGCAGCTCGCAGCGGAACTGGAGGTGCTCGGCGACGGATAAAGCAGCCAACTATCTCGGCCTCATGCGCAAGGCCGGGCGCATCGCGCTCGGGGAGCATGACGCCGGAGCGGCGGCGCGCGCCGGAAAGGCGTGCCTGCTGCTGCTGGCGCAGGACGCATCGGACAATGCGCGCAAGCGCGCCGAGGGCTTTGCCCATGCGGCGCAGGCGCCGCTGCTGCGCCTGCCGTACACGAAGCAGGCACTGTCCGACCGGCTCGGCAAGACCGGCTGCGCCATCGCGGCGGTCACCGATCCGGGTCTGGCGAAGGCCTTTGTGTCTGCGCTGGCGCAGGCGAATCCGGAGCAATACAGCAACACGGCGGCAGAGCTTGCCGCACAGACGAGAACAGACACGGGCACGGCGCAGACAAGCGGCGGGCGCAATGGCAAGAGGAGGAAACGAGTATGAGCGGATTGATTAAATACAGAGTGCATGAGGTGGCGAAGGATTTCAACATGACCTCGAAGGAGATCACGCAGATCCTGACGGATTATGCCACCACTCCGAAAAATCATATGCAGGTGCTGGAGGACGACGAGCTCAACGACATCTTTGAGTATCTTACACAGCACCATCAGGCGGCCAGCCTGGAGGAGCTCTACAAAGTTCCGGACCAGCCGAAGGCCAAGCCGCAGGCGGCCCCGGCCGTGCAGGCCAATGCGCCGAAAGCCGGCGCCGCGTCTGCAAAGCAGCCGCAGCAGGCTTCCCAGCCGCAGCAGCAGCCGAAGCCGAAGAAGGACGACAAGCCGCACCAGCCGCGCCAGGTGGCCGAGCGTCGCGTCGTCGATACCCGCGGCGCGACGACGAACCTGTCCAAGTACGACCAGCGCCTGGATGATCTCGTGCCCGAGCGCGCGCAGAACAAGCGCGGCGGCAAGCAGAAGATCCAGAACCGCAACCGTCAGCGCCCGCAAAATCCCGCCGCCGGTGCCAAGCGCCGTCAGGAGGAGCGCGACAAGATGCAGAAGCTGCAGCTCGAGATCGCGAAAAAGCAGCAGCTCAAGGTGCAGATCCCGGACACGATCTCTGTCGGCGAGCTTGCCTCCCGCATGAAGAAGACCGGCGCGGAAGTCGTGCGCCGTCTCGTGAAGATGGGCGTCATGGCGTCGCTGTCCGATACCATTGATTACGATACCGCCGCACTCGTGGCTATGGAGCTCGGCTGCAAGGTCGAGCACGAGGTCATCGTGACGGTCGAAGAGCGCCTGATCGACGACCGCGAGGACAGCGAGGACGAACTCGTTCCGCGCGCTCCGGTCGTGGTGGTCATGGGCCACGTCGACCACGGCAAGACCAGCCTGCTCGACCGTATCCGCCGCACGAACGTCGCGGCCGGTGAGGCCGGCGGCATCACGCAGCACATCGGCGCTTACCGCGTCATGGTCGACGGCAAGCCTGTCACCTTCCTCGACACGCCGGGCCATGAGGCATTCACGTCCATGCGCGCCCGCGGTGCCATGGTCACGGATATCGCCATCCTCGTCGTCGCGGCCGACGACGGCATCATGCCGCAGACGGTCGAGTCGATCAACCATGCCAAAGCTGCCGGTGTCCCGCTGGTCGTGGCCATCAACAAGATGGACGTCCACGGCGCAAACCCTGACCGCATCAAGCAGCAGCTCACGGAGTACGGCCTCGTGCCTGAAGAGTGGGGCGGCGAGACGATCGTCTGCCCGATCTCGGCCAAGACCGGCGAGGGCGTGGACGCGCTGCTCGAAAACCTTGTCCTGCTCGCTGAAATTCTGGAGCTCAAGGCCAATCCCAACCGCGCCGCCCGCGGCACGGTCATCGAGGCCCGCATGGATAAGGGCCGCGGCCCGATCATGACCGTGCTCGTGCAGAACGGCACGCTCAATCAGGGCGATATCATCATCGCCGGCACGGCCGTCGGCCGTGTGCGCACGATGACCAACGATAAGGGCCAGCGCGTGACGAAGGCCGGCCCGTCCATCCCGGTCGAGATCGCCGGCATGTCCGAGGTGCCGAGCGCGGGCGACACGTTCAACGCCGTCGCCGACGAGCGCATGGCGCGCGAGCTCGTCGAGCAGCGCAAGCAGCAGAAGAAGGATGCCGCTAACGCCGGCAGCAAGAAGGTCTCGCTCGACGACCTGTTCTCCCGCATCCAGCAGGGCGAGATGAAGGACTTCAATATCATCGTCAAGGCCGACGTGCAGGGCAGCGCCGAGGCCGTCAAGTCCTCGCTCGAAAAGCTCTCGAACGAGGAAGTGCGCGTGCAGGTCATCCACTCCGGCGTCGGCGCCATCAACGAGTCCGACGTCATGCTCGCCGCCACGTCGAACGCGATCATCGTCGGCTTCAACGTCCGCCCGGACGCGGCCGCGCGCGACAACGCTGCCCGCAGCAATGTGGAGATCCGTATGTACCGCGTCATCTATGACTGCATCAACGAGATCGAGGCGGCCATGAAGGGCATGCTCGCTCCGAAGTTCCAGGAGCAGATCATCGGCCACGTTGAGATCCGCCAGACCTTCAAGGTCTCCAAGGTCGGTACCGTCTGCGGCGGCTACGTCACCGACGGCAAGATCGTGCGCAACAGCAAGGTCCGCGTCGTGCGCGACAACATTGTCGTGTTTGAGGGCGACCTCGCGTCCCTGCGCCGCTTCAAGGACGACGTCAAGGAAGTTGCCGCCGACTACGAGTGCGGCCTGCAGGTCGATAAGTACAACGATGTCAAGGTCGGCGACGTGATCGAAGTGTTCGTCATGGAGGAGATCAAGCAGTAAAAGGAGTTTCCTATGGCTTCCAATAAACTGGCAAGAACGAATGATGATATCCAGCGCGTGCTGGCAAACCTGCTCACCCAGGTCAAAGACCCCCGGGTGCAGCAGGGGATGATCAGCGTCACCCGCGTCGAGACGACGGGCGACCTGCGCTATTCAAAAGTCTGGCTTTCCGTGCTCGGCATGGAAAACGAGAAGGAATTCAAAAAGGGGCTGCGTTCGGCCTCCGGCTGGCTGCGCCATGAGCTGGGCACCGTGCTGGACCTGCGCTACACCCCGGAACTGGTGTTCGAGATCGACCACTCGATCGAGGAGGGCGCGCACATCAGCGCCCTGATCGAGCAGCTGCACGATAAGGACACCGGAAGTGAGGCTTGAAGTATGGATGATCGGGAGTTTGCTGCGGCGCTGTGCGACCGCGACGCGATTCTGATCCTGTCGCACCTGCGCCCGGACGGTGACACGCTCGGGAGCGGTGCGGCGCTTTGCAGCGCGCTGCGCCGCATGGGCAAGACGGCGTACCTGTTCTCCAATCCGGAGACGACGGCGCGTTATCTGCCGTATGTGGCGCAGTTTTTTGCGCCTGCGGATTTTGTGCCCGCGTGCGTGGTCGCGGTCGACATTGCGACGCCGGACCTGTTTCCGCAGGGCTTTTCCGGCGTGGTCGATCTGTGCATCGACCACCACCCGTCGAACGCGCTGTATGCCGGAGCTACGCTCCTGCACGCGGAGAAGTCTGCTTGCGGCGAGGCAGTGCTCGATCTGATCGAGCTGATGGCCGGCAGCGTCACCGAGCAGGAGGCAAACCTCCTGTACATCGCCGTCACGACGGACACCGGCTGCTTCCAGTACGCCAACACGAACGCCGCCACCCTGCGTGCGGCGGCGCGGCTGCTGGAGCTTGGGGCCGACAGCCGGAAGATCAGCATGGACTTTTTCCGCAAGATCTCCCGCGCGCGCATGGCGCTCGTGGGGCAGATCTATTCCGGCATGCGCTTTTTCCGCGGCGGACAGGTCGCTATCACGGTCGTCACGCGCGCGCTGATCGACAGCGTGCACGCGACGGAGGATGACTGCGACGATATTGCCGGTCTGCCCGGTCGGGCGGAGGGCGTGGTCGTGAGCGTCACGATCCGCGAGCTGCGCGACGGCCGCAGCAAGATCTCCGTGCGCTCGAACCCTGAGGTGGATTCGTGCGCCATCTGCGCGGTCTACGGCGGCGGCGGCCACAAGATGGCCTCCGGCTGTACGCTGGCGTGCGACACGGAGACGGCCGTGGAAAAAATTCTTGCAGCCATCGACCAGGTGTGGCCCGCATGAACGGGATCTTACTGGTCGATAAGCCCGCGGACTGGACGAGCCACGACGTTGTGGCCAAGCTCCGTGGCGTGCTCGGCGAGCGGCGCATGGGCCATTCCGGCACGCTCGACCCGATGGCGACCGGCCTGCTGGTCGTGTTTGCCGGCCGCGCGACGCGCGCGGTGTCGTTCTCCGAAAACCACAGCAAGTGCTATGAGGCGCGCCTGCGCCTCGGCCTCACGACCGACACGCAGGACACGACCGGCACGGTGCTCAGCCGCTGCGACCGGCGCGTCACCCGCGCGGAGCTGGAGGCGGTGCTGCCGCAGTTTCGCGGGGACATCCTGCAGGTGCCGCCGATGTATTCGGCACTCAAGGTCGACGGCAAAAAGCTCTATGAGATCGCCCGCCGCGGCGGTGAGGTCGCGCGCGCGGCGCGCCCGGTCACGATCGGGGAGCTGACCGTGCTCGGCGAGGCGGACGGAGATTATGTTCTGCGCGTCCGCTGCTCGAAGGGCACCTACATCCGCACGCTCTGCCACGACATCGGCGCGGCTCTCGGCTGCGGCGGTGTGATGAGCGCCCTGCGCCGGACGGAGGTCGGCGGGTATCGCGTGGAGGATGCGCACACCATGGACGAGCTGTGTGCGCTGCCGCGCGAGGCGGCGCAGCGCCTGCTCCTGTCGGTGGACAGCCTCTGGCCGGACGCGCCGCAGGTCACTGTTGACGCGAAGGCGGAGCGCCTTGCCCGCTGCGGAAATCCGTTCACGCTCAGCGCGCCGGACGGGACTTACCGCATCTATGCTGCGTCGGGGGAGTTTCTCCTGCTGGCGCAGGTCACGGACGGCACGGCCGTCACGATCAAAAGTTTTTTCGAGGTTTCTTGACGTATGGAAAACCAGAAACGTGTCATTGCCCTGGGCTTTTTTGACGGCATCCATATCGGCCACGCCGCACTCATGCGCCGCACGGTCGCGCGCGCGGAAGAAATGGACGCCATCCCCACGGTCATGAGTTTTGACGTGCACCCGGACACGCTCGTGCGCGGCACGGAGGTCCCGCTCATCAACAGCGCCCACGGCCGCGAGGAGCTCATCCGCCGCCTGTTCGGCATCGAGAGCGTGGTCTTTATCCACTTTGACCGCGCGGTCATGCAGATGCCGTGGCAGACGTTCATCCAGACGCTCGTCGATGAGATGGACGCGGCGGCGTTCGTCGTCGGGCATGACTTCAGCTTCGGCTGGCGGGGCGAGGGCACGGCGGAAAAGCTCGCCGCCTACTGCGCCGAGCACGGCCTTGGCTGCGATGTCATTCCCGCCGTCATGCTCGACGGCCGCGTTGTCAGCTCCACCTACATCCGCGAGCTGCTCGAAAACGGTGAGGTCGAGCGCGCCAACGCCTTCCTCGGCCATCCGCACACCCTGTCGGACACGGTGCACTATGGCTACCGTCTCGGCACGAAGATGGGCACGCCCACGATCAACATGCAGTTTCCGGACGGGGTGCTCGTGCCGCGCCATGGTGTGTACGCAGCGAAGGTGTATCTCGATGACGGCAGCGAGCATTATGCCGTCACGAACGTCGGCGTGCGGCCGACGGTCAGCGGCGGCCAGCACGTGAGCGTCGAGAGCTTCATCCTCGACTACCACGGCAACCTCTATAACCGGCAGGTGCGGCTGGAGTTTTATAAATTCCTGCGCCCGGAGCAGAAGTTTGCCTCCGTGGACGAGCTCAAGGCCCGCATCCTCTACGACGCGGACACGACCCGTGCCTATTTTGAGGCGCAGACCCAGCGTGCATAAGGACAGACAAAACCCGCGGC
>ENA-UOJS01001951-UOJS01001951.1-human-gut-metagenome-genome-assembly--contig:-C74-NODE-1951-length-15418-cov-5.504719_pt1 | contig 15418 bp, 10 predicted proteins | sample MGYA00242355_ERZ723902 | MGnify/ENA metagenome assembly ERZ723902 | reverse complement strand
AATATCGGGCGGCATTGGCGGGTTAAACCGACCAAACGCTATTAATTTAAGCATAAGGTTTGCCTTCTTATTTTTCGATTACCAACCTAGTTTTATATTTGCGTTTTGTTTTCTCAAAGTGCGCTTAAGTATATAGGAGCATTGTTTTACCTGATTTTAAGCGTGTACTTTATAGTGTTGCAAAGACGACAAAAAAAGAAAACTCCGCTTAAATTTACCGCCAGAGTGTGTAGATTGCTTCCGCTTGTAACCGTTTTAAATTTCGGATTGTCGTTATTGTCGGTGTATTTTGTTAAAGATACCATTGTTTGTTATTCACTTATCGGCGTTGTGCCTTTGTTCAGCTTATTATCTGTAATTGTTTCGGCTTTAATTGCAAGTCCTATAGAAGCTTTGATATCGGCTTTCTATGAGTCAAAGGCTAAAAAAAAGATTGCCGGCGTTTCCGTTATCGGCATAACCGGCAGTTACGGAAAAACAACGGCAAAAAACATTTTGGAAAAGTTTTTATCGGTCAAATACTCGGTATATGCGTCGCCGCATAGCTACAATACTCCGATGGGACTGTGCAAATGCGTAAACGAGGAATACGCAAAGCAAGAGTTTTTCATAGCGGAGATGGGCGCAAGATACAAAGGCGACATAAAAAAACTAAAAAAGATTTTTAAACCGGAATATACAATGTTGACCTCGATAGGGGATCAGCATCTCGAAACTTTTGGTTCTTTAAAAAATATAATCGAAGAAAAATGTTCGATAACCGAAGGCACGCAATTTTCAGTAGCCAACGGGTATGACGAATTGGTCAAAAACAACGTAAAAAATGCAGTTATAACCGGAGAAAATATAAAATTCGATAATGTCGTTACTAACCTTAGCGGAACGGCGTTTACCCTTACCGTAGGAGAAGAAAGCGTCGAAGTGGTAACAAGACTTCTCGGAGATCATATTCCGGAGCTTATAACGTTGTGCGCCGCATTTGCCATGCATTTCGGCATTACTCTTAGCGACATAGCAGAACAGTGCGAGAAATTGCCGTATGTGGAGCATCGCCTTGAGGTCCTCAACGGAGGGAATATGATAATTTTGGACGATTCGTTTAACAGCAATCCTAACGGTGCAAAAAACGCTCTCAAAATTTTGGATTCTTTTGAGGGAACTAAGGTTATCATTACGCCGGGATTCGTCGAACTCGGTAAAGATTCCGAAGCAAAGTTAGTTGAGTTCGGCAAGCAAATAATGGATGTGTGCGATTACGCATTTTTGGTAGGGCGCAACGCCGACGTTATTAAAAAGGGCGCCACATACGACAGGGCGCTTAAAGTATCGTCGCTCGACGAAGCAATGAGTTTGCTCGGCGAAATCGTACCGCCGTATGCCGTATTGTTCGAAAACGATTTGCCGGATAACTATTGACCGAATATATGAGGTGAATATGAATGAAAGGAGAGTTGCGCTTGTTACGGGCGCATCGAGAGGGATAGGAGCCGCAACGGCATTAGAGCTAGCAAAAAACAGCTTTGACGTCATCGTAGGGTATAAGGGAAATCGAGACCTTGCATTGAAGACTGCGAATGAAATTTGTTTGATAGGAAGGCGTGCCGATATATTTTGTGCAGACGTGGGCGATTATGACGCCGTTTGCAAAATGAAAGACTTTGCGGCAAAGACATTCGGGTTTGTCGATACAATCGTCAACAATGCGGGGATTTCGCACTACAAGATGTTTGTGGACATGACGCCCGGCGATTACGATATGGTTATGAATACCGATTTGAAGGGGGTCTTTAACGTGTCGAGGTTATTTGTACCGGATATGGTTTCTGCTATGTTCGGACGTATAATAAACGTTTCGTCCATGTGGGGGCTTGTCGGTTCGTCACTCGAGACGTTGTATTCGGCAGCTAAAGCGGGTGTTATAGGGTTTACAAAGTCCCTCGCAAAAGAATTAGGCGCTTCCGGGATTACGGTAAATGCGGTTGCTCCGGGCGTTATTAACACGGATATGCTAAAAGATATCGACGGTGCCGTCGTAAAGTCGCTTATAGACGATACTCCGCTGATGAGGATAGGGCAACCTAGTGACGTGGCAAAGGTTATCGTAGGCTTGGCGCAAAGACAATCTTTTATAACAGGCGAAGTGATTAACGTAAGCGGCGGCTTTGTAGTGACTTAATTTATTTATAAAACTTTTAATAAGGCGTAGAGGTAAGTTTATCTCTACGCCTTATTTTGTTTGGATATAAAACCATTCGCCGAGCGAGTGTTTAAACGGCTTATAATTATGGATAAAAAAATACTCTCATGATAAGATAATAGCGACTGACAATCGCAAAAAATTTAAAACCATAGGCGATAGTACAAATGAGTGACATAAAATTTAAATCGGTTGTTGTTTTGCTTAATTCCGACTCAAATAGTTGCAGCCTATTTTTAAAAATCGGGTTACCGTAAAAAATATGCGCCGCTAAAAGCGATTGACTTTTGCGACGCATATAGATGACGATGTGTTTGTATTTTGAAACTTAATTGTTATTCGTTTTTCGGTTCCTCAGCCTGAGCCTTCGGTTCTTCTGCTGCGGGAGTTTGTTCGGAACCGTCGGTTGCTTCTCCTTCCGCATCAGGCGTCGAAGCATTATCGGTTGCCGATTCTTCTACAGATTCGGTAGCTTCATCCGAGGATTCGGTTGCTGCTTCGACAGGTGATTCCTCGACAGTTTCCGGTGCTTTGACATCTTCAGTGTTTTCGATATTATCCGAAGAGTCGTTTTGTTCGTCGTCGTAATCCTCCTCGTCGGGGTTAAATCTGCGGTCGTAAGAATTAAGAACTTTGGTGCGTTTACGTCTGTTAGCCTTTTCGACTACGTTACGAAGAGCTACGCCAACGATTGCAATAACGATTGCGATTCCGAAGAGGATAGAGGGGATAAGCCACCATTTCTCCGTATCTACCGTAGTATCACCGTCAGTGTTGTCGTTATCGTTGTCGCTACCGCTATCGTCGCTGTTAACGTGGTTATTTATAATTCTTACGGTGTCGCTTTCTTCGATAGTATCGTCTTCGCCGCCGAGCTTAACTACGTCGATTTTATTGATATAAAGTTCGGCGTCCGTTCCTCCCGAGAGCTTGTCGATGTTGCCCATCGAAACGCAAACGTAAGTGGTGGAAATTTCCGCTTCGGTAGCGATATAGAATTTAAATTCTCTGAACTCGTATCCTATAGGTCCGCTAATCGTAGTGCTCTTGATATCGGTGAACTTCGCCGAAGAATACGACGAACCGTCGAGATAAAGATTCACACCGCTCTTAGCGTTTTCTCCGAGCATAACCAGCATGTATACGGAAATAGTGTAGTAGGAATCTTTTTCGAGTTTTACGGGTACAACGAGTTTGGAAACGGCAGACGCACCTCTGACCTTCAGCACGTAAGCGTTCTTAAACGCATTTTCTACCTGATTATGAGCTTTGGTAACTTCTGCGGGGATATATGCGTTGCCCTTGTTGCCTTCCTTGTTGTTGGGATCGAATATCCCGGACACTACGTCGTCGGAGGACTTGGTTGCCTTCCAGGTTACGGTATCCTTTATAGCCTTTCCGTCGCCGCTGTTAAACTGAATGGGTTCGAAGGATGCGAAAGAGAAGATATCGTAGTTGCTGCCGTTAAGTCTGTCTTCGTGATACGAAGCAGCTTTCTCGGTAAATACGGCAGAATCAATCTCCTCTACGCCTACTTCGAGTACATATATCGTTCCGTCAGCTTTCTGATTTTCTCTGCCGAGCGTCATGTACAGTGTTGCGGTGTAATCGGTGCCGGTACCGTCTTCAAACAATTTGTCGCCGTTTACGTAAAATTCGTAAGTGGTAAACTCGGAACTTTCGATACCGTAGAGGCTGCATATGACGTTTCCGTCGACTTCCAACCAAAGATTCGCTTTGCCCCTGGTAACGTTTTGGGTCTTTAAGGTTACGTAGATGCGATATGCGAGACCGGACGAAACGGAAATGTCGGGCGAAGAGTAACCGAAGTAACTGTTCTTTCCTGCCATAATCAAAGCAGTGGGATAAGCAACGGATGAGTAAAGGGTGTCTGTGGATTCGGAAAGGGGACTGTTGCCCTTAAAATAAGCTCTTGCGCTGCCTGCAAAGTTGTTCTTGTTAAGATAAAACTCGTTATCGGTAATAAACATACCGGAAGCGCCGTCTTCAACTTTGCCGACTTCGTTCCACTGAGCGGGTTTAAGCGGATATTCTTTGCCGAAGTTTTCTGCGTTAAAGAATCTTCCGTTGCTTACGGTGGTGGAAGGCTCTTTATCAAAAGTAACCTTGGTGCCGCCTGTAGAATCTATGTTGTAATCGCTGTACGAAATTTCGTCTAAAGTGATGTGGTCAAACATTACCGTGCCTGTGCAATCGGATTTGTAGCCTAACCAAAGGGTAAGAGCTACCTTGCAATCTTTGGTGAGCGAACCTCTGAGATAGAAGGAATACTTCTTCCAACCGTATCGGGTAGACTTGGTACCGCCTTCGATGTTTGCGTATTCGACTTCGCTGAGTTTGTAATCGTCCGAAGGAATATTGGATTCGCCGCTAATTACGAGCGAAGCGTTGCCGTCGCTGAAGTTTTGCGTGTTTGCCCAAACGCTGAGACGATAGTACTTGTTGCGTTCTACGGTAAATTCGTCCGACTTAAGACCCACGTTGCTGTTTTTTGTACTAAGTACGGCGATCTTGAGGTCGCCGACCGCTGCTTTTGCTTCGGGATTGTTGCCGAAGGGGGTAAGGGGATCTTCGGTAAGACCGATGCGCTCGGATGTGTTTTTGTTGAAGCTTGCGGACGAATCATACATATACACTTTGCCGTTTCCTTGGTCGTCTCTATATACCTGCGACCAGCCGTGTCCCAAACCTTTGATGTCGCCGATTACGTCGCCTTTATCGGATTTGAGAAGATTGTACGAAGTGTCGAAGTCGTGAGCTATGGAGAATATGTTATCTCCGAGGGCAGTCTTGGTAACGTTCTGAGTCTCAAAGAAGTAGGTGTTTGCGGTAATGCGCTCTACCGAAACGTTGTCGAAAAGAGCGTAGCCTCTAGCCGGGTTGGAATAAACGAAATCGTTGACGTTTTCGCCTACCTGCAAACAAATCTTCGATGTAATAGCGGTCTGGGAAGTAGCTACGTAGATGGTATACGGTCTAAAACCGAAATCGTTTTCTGCAGAGCAAAGGTCTTCCGGGAGGTAGTTGTCTATGTTCCAAATGCCGATGTTGTCTTCAAAACCTTCGATTTTAAATACAGCTCCGGTATCTTGCACGAAATCACAAGTCTTAATCCACGCAGAGAAACGATAGTAACTGTTGGCGTCCAGGGTAATATCGTCCGACTTATATGCATAAGCAGTGGATTCGGTATCGTTATTTATCAAAAGGGCGCTTTCGTCGCTGCCGGGGAAATAGTTATCTGCGGTGTTGTCGTTAGTGTTGCGTCCGAAAGGCGTTTTAGGTTGAAAGTCGAGGCCGGTATCCGCTTTAAAATCGTCGACGTTGAATTTTGTTTTAAGGTTGATTGCTCCCGCCTTGGTGCTGCCCACGTAACCTATGTCGGAATCGGAGTCTGTGTTATCGGATTCGTCTTCCGAACCGTCCGAAGATTCGTCATCCGATTCTTTGTCGGAAACGGTTACACGTCCGCCCGTCCAACCGCTGACCGTGTCGTGCAACGGTCCGGAAGTAGTAAATTGGCTGGAAAATACGTTGGTAACCGGATCGAGGTTGTCTTCTGCGGCAGATACGCTCGTAAGCGAAGCTCCCAAAGAAACAAGCACGATGGCTATTGCCGTAACTAAGCCGAGTATTGTTTTCGTAATTCTGTTTTTGCTCATAATGTTCATCGTTCACCTTGCAAAAATGTAATAGTATAAATATGCAATTTTAGTGTGTTTGCACAAACTACATTATACCTTATTTGGCGTCATATTGCAATCAAATAAAGGTATATATTTGATTTTTTTTGCGTCACGATATTATTTTGTTGCACTTTGCGAAAAACTATTTACGATGAAGGAAAGGACGAAAAAAATTTTGGGTTGGATAGGCGGCGGAATCGTGGGGTTCGTAAGCGGATTTTTCGGCGGTGGCGGCGGAATGATATGCGTGCCGCTTTTGCAAAAAGGCATGCGACAAAACGCCAAGGTGTCTCACGCAACAGCTATGCCTGTTATTTTGCCGGTTTCGGTATTTTCGGCGATAACTTATGCAATCGAAGGCTTTTTTAATTTTCCGGCTACTCTCTGGACGGGAATCGGTGCGGTAGTAGGCGGAATTATAGGCGCATTGCTGCTCAAAAAACTCGAATCGGGAGCGGTCAGAATAATTTTTGCGGTAATTATGCTTGCGGCAGGAGTGAAGATGATATTATGAAAATATTTTTGTACGTTATTTCTGGAGTCGCAGGAGGCGTAATCGGCGGCATGGGAATGGGCGGCGGGACGCTTCTCATTCCGTTACTTACCGTTTTGTGCGGACTGAGCCAGCATTATGCGCAATCCGTTAACCTCATTGTATTTGTTCCGATGTCAATCGTCGCAATCATCATTCATGCGAAAAACGGTTTGATAAATAAGAGCTGCCTTTACGTTTCCATACCTGCGGCGGCTGTCGGAATTTTAGCGTCCGTGCTCGTCAAAGATATAAAAAGCGATCTCTTGGGCATTTTGTTCGGGTGTTTTTTGGTTGCGCTCGGCGTTTATCAACTAGCGAGCTCAATAACGGACATCGTCAAAAAAGCAAAATCGAAAAAATCGAAAATAAAACGTCGAACGCCGAAAAGTAATTGCTTGTCGACGTTCTTGCAGAGCCTGTGCGTACATACAAATAAACGTATGAATTTTTGCTTGAAGATACGGTTATTTCCAAACCAAAGCATTATTCGACAAATAACTTTGCATTTAGTGCGCTTAGAGGTGTTATTATGAAGAAGCAGTTGAGATGCGTCACGATAGTCAGACGAAAGTTATTGTTGTACGTCATGTCTGCGCTTGCGCTGATAATGGCAGTAGTTGCGTGTTCGGTTACTTCGAGCGCTTTACTTTGGAGCGGTGTTTCCACCAGGAAAGTTCCCGTCTACAGAGTGGATACGGAGAAGAAAAAAATCGCAATCAGCTTCGATGCCGCTTGGGGAGCGGATAAGACTTGCGATATAATAGAGACGATAACCGCTTATGACATAAAAGCCAATTTTTTCGTAGTAGGTTTCTGGGCGGAAAAATATCCTGATAAGCTGAAAAAACTTTACGACAGCGGACGATTTGAAATAGGCGTACATAGCAATACGCATCCTCATATGCCCAAGCTCAGTCGGGAAAAGATGAAAACGGAGCTTACCGCATGCGCCGATACGATTACTAAGACGATAGGCGTAAAACCCGATTTGTTCAGACCGCCGTTCGGAGATTACAGCGACGCTTTGCTCGAGGTAGCCGAAGAATGCGGATTTTATACCATTCAATGGGATGTGGACAGCCTGGATTGGAAAGGTATTTCTTCGGAAGAAATAGCGGCTCGAGTGCTCAAAAAAACGCAAAACGGTAGCATTATTTTGATGCATAACGACGGCAAAAATACCGTTAAGGCATTGCCTGCGATAATTGCCGGATTACAAGCCAAAGGGTACGAATTCGTTACTATAGGCGAATTGATATACAGGGATAATTTTACCGTTCGCAACGACGGTACTCAGATAAGGAGTTAAAATACTTATGAACAACGAAGCAAAAACAAACAACAAGGTCTATCTGTCTGGAACGATAGAGTCGGAGCCGGTATTCAGTCACGAACTGTACGGCGAGGGATTTTACGAATTTACGCTCAGAGTGCCTCGGTTAAGCGAGCAAAGCGACGTTATACCGATAACCATTTCCGAAAGATTGCTCGGCGAAAAAAACTTGGTAAAGGGAACAAAAATATCTTTTTACGGTCAATTCCGCAGTTTTAACAAGCTCGTCGGAGAAAAAAGCAAACTTATGCTTACGGTGTTTGTCAGAGACTTTCTCGACGAGGACGAAGAGGCAAATCCTAATGTTACCGAACTTACAGGTTACGTTTGCAAACAGCCGATGTATCGAACGACGCCGTTTAATCGAGAGATATGCGATCTTTTGATAGCCGTAAACAGAGCATACGACAAATCAGATTACATACCTTGTATAGCTTGGGGGCGAAATGCAAGATTCGTAAAAGAAATGGCAGTAGGGCAAAAGCTATCTCTTAGCGGCAGAATCCAATCCAGAGAATATACCAAAAAATTACCGGACGGGAGTAGTGAAATAAGAGTTGCTTACGAACTTTCGGTCAATAAAATATTTATGGAGGAAGAGTAGAGTGCGTTATCCGAACTAACGGAATTAAGCTGCTATGGTAAAGATACAATGCCTAAATACGGTGGTTGTTCTTTGTCGAGAGTGCGTTAACGACTGACGATTCGAATAACAAAAACGATGTCGCACAAAATCTTGTGCGACATCGTTTTTCTAAATCGTTTTTTATTGCATTAATCAAGACGCTTTCTTTTTGCGCATCAGCACGGCGAGCAAAATAATCGCTGCGATCGCAACTACCGATACGGCTATAATTTTTACTAAGTCAACACCGTCGTAGTCTATATATTTTGTCAGTACATAGCAGTCCACGTCGATAGTCCCGTATCCGTCGCGATAAAATACAACTTTTGTATACTTTCTGGAAGTGTCGAAAGGCGTTTCTATCTTTACCCTTGTGCCTTTTGCTATATATAATCCGGCTCCGTCGAAGGGTACATATTCGCCGTCGGCATACATATACAGCATTGTATTATCTGTAACGGTAGCGTTTGCCTTTGGCATTTCGGTGTCCGAAAAGAGATTGACGTTAGCCGAGGAGGCAAGAATGTAACCTTCGTATTCGCCTCTGTCGATTCGATACCATTTGTTATTGTTTACGTCGGTAAACCACCTTTCACCGTATTCATCCTCATAATTGGTTGCAAACGGGAGTATGGAAGCCATATCGCCTTTGTTGAGTTTGCCCGTAACGGGCGAGTACAGAGAGGGGAATTTGTATACGCTCGTATTATCCGAATTGATTTTCGCTTCTTTTTTGAGCGGGTCTGCATAGTTTTTCGTGGCAACGGAGGATGCGTAAGCAAATCCCTGGCTGAACTTGCCGGTTGCTTTGTTTTCGATAACGCAGTATACGTAGGCGCCCGGAGAAACGACATCGTAGCATACGAAGGCAGTTTCGCCCTTGGCGAAAGAATAGGTTATTTCACTTTCGACCGGATATGTAAACAGGTAGGAAGCAGAGGTTGTAACCGATATCAAATTGTTGCTTTTTCGCAAAGGCTTGTCGTCAATTTCTTGCACCGTATAAAGTTTTTTTATGTCTGCGCCGCCAACGTCGCTGCGAGATACTCTGAGTATTCGCATATTTTGTTTGTCGCTTATAATAAGATCCCCGTACGAAACGAACGGTGTTTCTATTTTGCTGAGCATTATACTGTCAAGCGAAAGAGCGCCGTCTACCGTATAAGTAACCGTTTCGTCTCCCTTGATTACCGTAAGAATGTTGTCCTTTACGGCAAAAATATTTCCGACTATATCCAGACAGAAGTCGTCGGCTTCGATGTTGGTCCCTTCTATTATTCCGTTCTTTAAAGTAACCAATGAAGAGCAGTAGTCCAAGGCGGTGACGCCCGAGGCTATTTTTTTGTCGTCTTGATAGACGTTTCCGTTTTCGGTGAGGTAGTACAGCTTATCGCCTGCCTCCAGATCGATTATTTTTTCGCCGGAAGGGTTGGGGACTTCGGTGCGTGTGTTTCCGTCGAAGCAAGCTATTTTGTTGCCGTTGTACGCTACGTAAAATTTGCCGTCGTTATCTGCGGCAACGCATGACGCTCCGTTTAGATTTTGTTTATACGTAATGCCGTTTTTATCGTAAACGGCAACTCTTCCGAGCATACTGTCGCAAACGTACATTTTTCCTAATCTCGTTGTTCCTTTGCACGGAGCTTCAAAGAAATAATCCGCATTGCCGGATGATGCGATAATAGGGTTAACGGACAGTCCGTTTACTACAGATATGCTTTGATCGTACAAAAGAACGTATACTTTATCGCTTACGGTAATGGCGAGCGGATCGCATTCGATTTCTTGAGGAGCAGAGTAAATGTCATATTTGTCGTAAACGTAAATGCCGGCCTTTGTCATGGCGTAAACGCTTTTCTCGGTTGCAACTATCGATTGAATGATGCGACTGCAAGTAACGGACTCTCCTGTTGCAAGAATTATGGCATATTGCGTGCGATTGATTTTTTTGAGATAGTTGAATCCGTTTTCGTCCGCAGCGACGTCCAATGCCGAAACCGGATACGATTCGGATAGTTGCAACGAAGAGATGCCGTCCTCATCGAAAACAAAAGAGTACAAATCGATTTGACCGTTTTCTTTTATTGCATATAGCCTTTCTCCGTAAGCGCTTAGCTTGATATAACCGCTCTTTGCTGCGTCGCCGTCGATTTGTCCGTTTTTGAGCGCAACTTTAACGCCGCTTACCATGACGTATGCGTCTGCGTCTTCCGATTTTATTATGTCGTCGCCGCACTCATATGTACCCGAATTGGTATGGACATACAACTTGTCCGCATAGGAAATAGAAAAAGGTCCGTCGAAAGCATAGTACTTAGTCGTTTTATTCAGATTAATTACGGTCGAAGACAAAGCGGTGGGCGAGACTCCTTCGTCTGCCTGCGCCATGTCGACATTTGCGGGCAAAAGTAACGCAGTTGCAATTAATGCGCATATTATAACGGCAATTGTTCTCTTCATTTAACTCTCCGAAAAAGAATAGGCAAACTTCGTTAACGAAATGACGGTATCGTATATCGCTGTGTTAATGTGTTCGCCTTAAAATTTATCGCATATATTATATCACAAAAAAATGACAATGTAAATTCAAATTTTGTAATTCTTTGCGTTTTGCAAAACCAAAAACGTTTTTTTTGCAAATAAGTCGCTGTTTCGACTTATCTGCCGTCCGTATTGTTATATAGCGCATTTGAATTTATACCTGAAATTTTCATTACTTTTCGCAAATCACGACTGATGTCAACAGATTTTTTGTAAAATCGTTTTCTTTTTGTAAAGATAATTTTACTAAACTGTTGCCATTGTGCATTTTATCATGCGCACGGCTTTGCCCAATGAGAAGTATTCGTTTTATATGTGCATGCGTTTGCATAATTATATAAAGTATGATATAATTGTGTGTGCAGAGACATTGACCGTGACGATAATATGCTATTTCGAGCGAAATCTATGATTGTTTGAAGGAGGAAGAAAAATTGAAAAAAATCAAAATATTATTGTTAGTAGGAATATTGGTTGCGTCGTGCATGATGGCGGCAGGATGTTTTTTCGGACCGAGCGGTACTCACGAACACACTTATTCCGAAAAATGGTCTGTCGATAGCGAATATCACTGGCATGCTGCTACTTGCGAACACACAAGTGAAGTTTCGTCCAAAGATTTCCACTCGTACGGCAGTGACGGTAAGTGCAGTGTTTGCGATTATAAAAATCCTCACGTCATAACTGAAAGCCAATGGGTTAGGGCGTTTGAAAAATCAAATTTTGTACCTTCTCGCATCGAATATTGCAAAAACGACGGCAGCGATCAACCGTACAAGACGATAACCATCGCCGAAAACGGAGTCAAAGTAGAAATGCACGGCAGTCCTCTTTTTATAATTATTTACGAAGAAGAATATGCAAATTTCTATGCCTGTAATTTTTCGGGACAATGGTTTTCTCACAGAATTTTAAAGACTGATACGATAATTTACGATAGAGAAAACGATGTGATTATAAATGACGGAACCGAAGGCGAACATACGATAACGAAAGAGTTTGCAGAGATATTCGGCAATGATTCGTCAGAATTTTTGTATACGTATCTTAAATTTAATAACTTAGGCGCAACGCCTTGGCGTTTACTTACGTTTAATAATGAAGGTAATGCATACGTAGCAAAAAACGATGAAGAAGCGTACAAATTTAATAACGGAGTAATAACCGAACTCTTTGTCGATAGCTCTGTGATCGATTACTTCGAGTATGGCATAACAACGCTTAGGTTCAGTTACGATGCGCAAACCGTAAAAGATCCCACTTCGGAAACTTCGGGAGAACTCGAATACTCTTTAAATCCGGACGGAAAAGGTTATAGCGTGATAGGACAAGGAAATTTTAACGGAGTAAAATTAGAGATACCGTCTTTATACAAAGGTAAGCCGATAGTCTGGATAAAAAATATAGGCGATTTGCGACTTATTATAGAAGAGGTTATTGTACCCGGTACGATAACCGAAGCTAATTACGCTTTTGCAGATTGTGAAAAGTTGCGCAAGGCGGTTTTAAAAGAGGGCATAACCGAGATAGGTTTCAATATGTTTGCGGGTTGTCGTAAGCTTACCGAAGTGCAAATTCCGTCGTCGGTATCGTATATCGGAGAGCGTGCGTTTGCGTTTACGGGTTTAACCGAAGTTTTTATTCCGTCCGGAGTAACGAATATGGAAGATTACGTGTTTGCGGGTTGCAGCGAACTTGCGACTATATCCGTTGACAGAGCTAATGAGAATTATATCGTAAAAGGTAATTGTTTGCTCGAAGATTTGCATTGCGAGTTAGGCTACGATATGATAGCGGCTTGCGCAGAAAGTTTGATTCCGACGGACATAAAAATACGCTCCGTCAGATACGCTTTTTCTGATAACTCTGCGCTCGAGTCCGTGACTATACCGGGCAACGTAGAATCGATAGACGGCGCATTTGCCCGTTGCGAGAATTTGCGTGAGGTAACGATAAGCGAGGGCGTCAAGAAAATAGGTTGGCTTTCTTTCGTATATTGCAAAGGATTATCCTCGATAGCGTTGCCGGCTTCGATAGAAGAGATAGAGAGTAATCCGTTTATGGGCTGTTCGTCGTTAGAGACGCTCAGCGTAGCAAACGGCGGTACGTTTAAGTCCGAAAATAACTGCGTGTTAAGCAGTGACGGAAAAACATTGGTTATAGGATGCAAGCGTTCCGGTATTCCTTCATCGGTAACAGAAATCGGAGAATATGCGTTTGCGGAGCAATTTATCGATAAAACAGTACAGCGAATTTCTATTCCTGCAAATGTGGAAGTGATAGGAGATTCTGCGTTTGTTAAGTGCTCCGGTCTGGTAGGCGTGTCTTTTTCCGACGGCGGTAATTTGACAACCATAGGGAAAAGCGCATTTTACGGTTGCATAGGACTGTCGGCAGACGAGTTTAAGTTGCCTGCCACGGTTACTTCGGTAAAAAGCGACGCATTTACCGAGTGCACAATAAAAGGTTCCGGGGCCGGAAGCGGGTTAATAGAGGTAGGAGGATCTACCGTTTATTTTGTGAGCGGATGGATTATCAAGTGCGGCAACGGAGTAGGCAAAGTAGATTTGGGTAATACTACTGCCTTTGTCGGTATAGCGGACGCAGCGTTTTATCAAAGCAAGATTACGGATATAACGTTACCGGGGACAATCAAGTATATAGGAGACAGCGCATTTTGCGGCGCTACGGAATTGAAGTCGGTGACGTTTAGCGCTAACGGACTTTTACGGGTTGGCGTTGGTGCATTCTCAGAATGCAGAAAGCTTGAAAAAATAGTTTTATCGGACAGTGTAGAAGCAATAGGAGACAGAGCGTTTATCGGATGCGAATCGTTAGCCGAAATAATTATGGGTAGTGCGGTAAAAGATATCGGCGAAAATGCGTTTGCAACCGGATATTACGCTGCCGACAACAAGACTACGACAATAAAGTATAAAGGCTCGAGAGAACAATGGAGCAAAATAAACGTGACGTATACCGATTTGGACGGTACGCATGTCGTATCTGTAGGCAGTACCGATAAATGGTACAAAAATACCGGTTCCGGAAAATATTCCGAACCTATCGTAACGTACGATTACTCCGAGGAACAGTCAGAATAGTGTGAACAGCGAGATATTAAAAAGTATTTTTGTATTTAAATGTTTCGTTTATTAGGATTAATGATAAAAAAACACTCGCATAGTTAATGCTATTTGGAACTAGTTAAGTTTAGACACTGCCTTCTACGGAAGATTAAAGTGCTTCTTACATTTTTTAATAGCAAAAGAAACAAATGATTATGAAATTGCCAAGGATTGTCGTTAAAAACGACCTTGACAATAAAGATATTTGTTTATGTTAAATAGGAAAAGAGAAAAATAACATCAAAAGTGAAAGCGTTAGTAAAGAATGGCATACTTGTGCTTTTTGATTGCATCTTTCTTAGGTGAGCGTAGGAACACCAACTAGTGTTAAAATGAGTAGATGCCTAACTCTAAAAACATGTAGTTTTTTGCGGTTATCTATCATTTATATGTTAAATTTAAAATGATATGGAAGGAAATATGAAAATAGAAATAAAGACATATGGGAAAATTGATACTAATGAGCTTTTGGATGATTTAAAAAATGTGGCTAAAAAATTAGACAAATCTCCCACTATTGCCGAATATAATAAAAATGGGAAATTTGAGTCAACCGTTTATATTAGAAGGTTTGGGAGTTGGAATAATTCACTTATAAGGCTTGGAATGTCTTTAAATAATAAGCAATGGACAGAAGAAGAATTAATAACAAACATGGAGTATGTATGGGAATGTTTGGGCAAACAGCCATCTAGAAGAGATATGGACAATAAAAATATTTCAAAAATTTCTTCGGGAGCATATATTAGGTTTTATAAAAGTTGGACAGAGGCATTACTTGGATATGCTTTGTATTTTAATAATAAAAATGAGGATGTTGTTTATAAGTTTCCTAAATCTAAAAATGAAGTTAAAGATCATAAAACTTCAAGAGATATAAATCTTAGGCTACGCTTTCAAGTTTTAGAAAGAGATAATTTTAAATGTTGTATGTGTGGGCGTTCCCCTGCCTCTACACCAGGTTTAGCATTACAGGTAGACCATATAAAGCCCTATTCTAAAGGTGGTGAAACTGTAATCGACAATTTACAAACGCTTTGCAAAGATTGTAATTTAGGGAAAAGTAATTTAGAGTAAATGATGGAAGAAAAAGCGAACCGCTAATATTTGGTTGTTCTTCATTACGTTAATATCAATTTGGCTAGGTTTTGTTGCGAGTTGTTTTTTTATGGCACCACCAAAGGGAATCGCTCCGCTTCGCCGTCCGCATAGTGCGGACAAAAAACTACATTTTGCATGTGCATTGGCACATGCGGCTCGCTATCACGCCGGGGCGGAAAATGCTTCCAAAGGTCGCATTTTATATTCCGCCCGTTCGATTCCTTTGGGTTTAAGCTCATAAAAAAAGCAAC
>ENA-UOJS01001943-UOJS01001943.1-human-gut-metagenome-genome-assembly--contig:-C74-NODE-1943-length-15435-cov-9.338817_pt1 | contig 15435 bp, 12 predicted proteins | sample MGYA00242355_ERZ723902 | MGnify/ENA metagenome assembly ERZ723902 | reverse complement strand
CCCCGCGGCAGATTGAACGCGAAAATGAGATGATCGTTATTTCACATCGCCTTTTCTAAGGAAACACAGATCATTTCGCCAGCTTTTCTCCCGCTGCGATAATATTTTCGATCACCATGGTCGTAGTGACGCTGCCGACACCGCCCGGAACCGGTGTGATGGCTCCGGCTTTTGCCGCAACAGCTTCATAATCCACATCCCCCACGGTCTTTCCATCCACGCGGTTGATCCCCACATCGATGACTGTCGCACCTTCCTTCACCATGTCAGCGATCACATAATTTGCATGACCGACGGCTGCGACAAGGATATCTGCCTCTCTTGTGATAGAGGCGATGTCCTTCGTATGCGAGTGACAGATGGTAACGGTCGCATTCTTCGAAAGGAGCATCAGAGAGACCGGCTTTCCGATGACATTGCTGCGTCCGATGATGACGGCTTTCTTCCCATCGATCGGGATCTTGTAGTGATCCAGAATCGCCATGACGGCGCGCGGCGTACAGGCGAAGAGGCCTGCCTTTCCCGCCGTCAGACGGCCTGCATTCGTCTCGGTGAGGCCGTCGACATCCTTATCCGGATTCATAAGAGCGATCATTTTCTCTGCACTGATGCCTTTCGGAAGCGGCATCATCATAAGTATGCCGGTGATCTCCTGATCCTCACTGAGATCTGTCACAAGAGAGCCCAGCTCTTCTTCTGTCACATCATCGGAGGCGCGGAAGATCTCTGCATCAATGCCATAGCCCTTGGCGACCTTCTGCATAAAAGATGCGTACATGGCAGACGGCTTGGAGGATCCGGCCAGAATGATGGCGAGCTTGGGTTCATAGTGCTTCTCGCGCAGTTTTGCAAGGCGCAGGGCGAGCTCTTCTTTCAGAGCAGCCGCAGTTTCTTTTCCGTCTAAGATCATTGCCATCAGAAGAGCCCCGTGATATTTCCTTCCTCATCCACATCGATCTTTTCCGCAGCCGGACGGCAAGGAAGCCCCGGCATGGTCATGACCTTGCCGGTAAGGATGACAACAAAGCCAGCGCCTGCAGCAATGCGTGCTTCTCTCACATGGAGCGTGAAACCCTCCGGCGCCCCGAGCTTGGTCGGATCGTCGCTGAAGGAGGCCGGTGTCTTGGCGATGCAGACCGGGACATGGGCAAATCCCATCTCTTCGATGTGCTTCAGTTCCTTGACAGCCGCCGGATCGTAAGCGACATCCGCTGCACCGTAGATCTCTTTCGCAATGGTTTCGATCTTGTCTTTCAGGCTGCCTTCCAGATCATAGAGGGTGTGATAGTGAGAGCCCTGATCAATAGCGGAGAGGACTTTTTCAGCCAGATCCAGACCGCCTTTGCCGCCTTCTGTAAATACATTGGACTCTGCCACTGCGACGCCGACTTCCGCGCAGGCATCTTCGATGACCTTCTTCTCTTCTGCGGTGTCAGCGGGGAACATGTTCAGCGCAACAACGATCGGCAGACCAAATTTCTTCATGTTGGAAATATGGCGCATGAGGTTCGGAAGACCTCTCTTGACTGCTTCCGGATCGGATTCTGTGAGTTCATTCTTCGCTTTGCCGCCATTCATCTTGAGCGCACGGATGGTCGCAACAAGGACCGCCGCATCCGGCTTCAGACCGGCGAAACGGCACTTGATGTCAAGGAACTTTTCAGCGCCGAGATCGGCGCCGAAGCCTGCTTCCGTGATGACATAGTCTGCGAGATGCAGTGCCGTCTTCGTCGCAAGGACAGAGTTGCAGCCATGTGCGATATTCGCAAATGGGCCGCCGTGAATGAAGGCCGGGACGTGCTCGAGCGTCTGCACAAGATTTGGCTTCAGTGCATCCTTCATAAGAGCTGCCATCGCGCCTTCCGCATGAATGTCGCCCGCAGTGACCGGGGCATTGTCATAGGTGTAGCCGACAATGATCTTGGCAAAGCGTTCCTTCATGTCGCTGATAGAACGAGCCAGACAGAGGATCGCCATGACCTCCGATGCGACGGTGATATCGAAACCGCTTTCTCTCGGTACGCCATTCGGATGACCGCCAAGACCGACGACGATGTGACGGAGCACGCGGTCATTCATATCCATGACACGGTTCCATACGACGCGGCGCGGATCGATGCCGAGTACATTCCCCTGCTGGATGTGGTTGTCCACCATGGCAGCGAGAAGATTGTGTGCAGCGGTGATCGCATGGAGATCACCCGTGAAATGAAGATTGATATCTTCCATCGGGACAACCTGCGAATAGCCGCCGCCTGCTGCGCCGCCCTTGATGCCCATACAAGGACCAAGGGATGGTTCACGAAGGCAGATCATCGTCTTCTTGCCGAGCTGAGAAAGAGCCTGCCCGAGACCGACGGTGGTCGTGGTCTTGCCTTCACCGGCCGGTGTCGGAGAGATCGCCGTCACAAGGATGAGCTTGCCATTCGGTTTCTTTTCCAGCTCTCTGGTGAATTTCAGAGAGACCTTCGCTTTGTAATGGCCGTAGTTTTCCAGTTCCGTTGCCGGGATGCCGATGCTTTCACCGATTTCAGTGATCGGCTTCATTTCAGCTTTCTGTGCAATTTCGATATCGCTTAACATGTGGATCTCCTTTCAAAAAAGACATGCTCTCACAATGACTTTCCATTTCATTATAGCATAGGTGGATGGGGCGTGTGCCGGGGGATGGCAGCACTGATTTTTTCTAAACAAAAACCGTCTGAGCAGAAGTTCTGCCCAGACGGTCGGCGTTTCAGATAGTACAGTACCCGTGGTCATTTCCACTTTACTCCGTCAGCCCTGTCCCATCTCCATGTTGTAACCCTAGCCTACCATGGCTTTCTAGCTATGTCAATGGTACATTTTAGTGAAACACGGATGTAAAAAGGCATTCCTCACAAAGATATTGAGTCACCAGTCACTAGTATAGCGATTTGTTAACTTCTGGACTTAGTGAGAAGTGAAAAGTGCTGGAAGTGGCACACCATTCATATAGTGCCCCAATCCCCCTTCATTATATAAAACTCCGCGGCGCTTCCTCATTTTATGCGCCGTACCTTCACTCCTCATTCCTAACTCCTCACTTAATTTGGAAGTTTCCTTAAATGCCAGTGATTTAGAAAACGCAATACGAGTCAGTAGATCCCTCATTCCCTGCAATGCACCCACACGGTATCTCCTTTCTTCACATAGATGCCTGCGCCGGGGCTCTGCTTATCCACGAAGCCGCTTCCTTCCGGCGCAAAACCAAGACCTGCTTTGGTGAGCCATTCCCCTGTGTCTCGCATGGACCAGCCATAAAAACTGGGCAGAGGGAATTCCCTCTCCGCTTCGGAGGGCAGCTTCGGCTTATTCGTCTCAATGGATGGGGTGACAGGTTTAGCATGGTTCTCACTGTCTTCGATCGTCGGGACAGCCAGGTAGCGCATGATCTGTGTCATGGCTTCTTTGAAAACCGGAGCCGCGACTTGCCCGCCATAGTACGTGCCCGTCGGCGTATCCAAGACAACGAGACAGATGGCCCTCGGATCCTCCGTCGGGCCAAAGCCGCAGAAGGAGGCGATGTACTGGTTTTTGAGATAACCGCCGTGCTCTGCATCGATCTTTTGCGCGGTGCCTGTCTTGCCTGCCATATGATAGCCCGGTACCTGGGCATTGCTGCCGCCGCCCTCGGAGACCTCCTTCTCCATCATGTCCTTCACTTCACTCGCGACCGCTTCCGTGATCGGCTGTCCGATCACTTCCTTTTCCGTGACTTGATAGTCACTGCCGTCGGCATTTTTGATCGAAGCGATGATATGGGGCTTCACCATCTTTCCGCCATTGGCAAGGGCGCTGTAGGCCTGCACCATCTGAAGCGGCGTGACTGCGATGCCCTGCCCGATGGACATGGTCGCAACGTCAATGGGCCGCATGTTTTTCGGCTCAAAGAGAAGTCCCACGCCTTCTCCCGGTAGCTCGATACCCGTCGACCGTCCGAATCCGAATCGCTTCGCATAGTCGGTCATCGTCTCACCACCTGTCAAAAGACCGACATGTGCAAAGCCCGTATTGATCGACCACTTGATGATATCGACGAGACGCACGTCACCGTAAGATTCTTCATTCCAGTTCTTGATGGGATGACCGGATGCCCAGACCACACCCGGGTCATGCCAGACGCGCTTTGTATCGTAGGTCCCGGCCGAGAGTGCCGTCGCCGCGATAATCGGCTTGAAGGTAGAGCCCGGTTCATAAATATCGACAACGGCACGGTTCTTGAACTGCCGCTCATCCGCTTTTTCGAAATGATTCGGATCATAGGACGGCTGATTTCCCAATGCCAGGATCTCTCCCGTCTTCGGATCCATGACGATGATGATGCCGCCCGTCGCATGGGTCGTCTTCATCGCACGGTCAAGCGCACGCTCCGCATAAAACTGAATATTCTGATCAATGGTCAGGTACACAGAGCGTTCCTTCTCCGCCTTGAATGGAGTAAGTACTGACTTCAGGATCGGATTTCCCCTGGCATCCGTCAAGATCTGCTGCTTATTCGAGCCGCCGCGGATGAGACTGTCAAGCGACATTTCAAGACCGTCGAGCCCCTTGTCATCCATCCCGACAAAGCCGAGAACATTCGCCGCCATGGACCCATTCGGATAGAAACGACGGCTTTCATCCACGAAACTGAGGCCTTCCCATTTCCTTTCTTTGATGAGATCCTTGACCTTGTCCGAGTCTTCCGGATCCATCGTGCGCTCCAGCCATACGAAGCTCGTATCTCGCGAGAGTCGTTCCTCGATGTCTTTCTCTTTTTTGTGCAGAATCGGTGCCAGCGCCTTAGCCGCTTCTTTGGGAGAGACATTTAGCATTCCCGGATCGCCATAAAGAGACTTCACCATGATGGAAAAAGCCATTTCCTTCCCATTCCTGTCATAGATCGTACCGCGCGGTGAGTAGAGCGTCTGGCTCCCCTCCGTCTGATTCATCGCCATCTCTTCATAGCGGTTGCCTTCGATGACCTGCACCCAGAAAAGACGCAGCACAAGAAGAGCCACCAAAACACTGATGGCTTTCGAGATGTTGACGCTTCTCATGCGCATTTTATTTCTGGGCTGTTCCTGGTTCATGCGAGCTCCTTTCGTGAAATGGGGTGAATGGGGTCAATGGGTTCTACGGGTTCAAGAGGTTCAAAGGGGTTGGTGCGGCGCATAAAAATCAGAAGCGCCGCGGAGTATAAATAGGGCGATGCCCGAAAAGTTCCTGGAGAGCAGGTTTCCCGTTTGGGCTTTCCTATCACCGACCGATGAACCGCGAATGACAAAGATTTCTCGGCAACGCTTTCAATGACGATGCGAGAGAGTCTGATATCTACCCGTCTCCCAATCCCCAGCCACTAGTCACTAGTCACCAGTCCCTTCTAATCCCTATGTCTTTTCGCAAATCGCAGTGCCGCCTCGTGAAGCGCTTCTTCCGTATTATCCAGATCGCCATTCTGCACGCGGAAAAGCAGATTATTCATGCCCTCTGCGACATGCGGAACAAGAATAGCGGGTACATCCTTCGGATAGTGCAGCTCCTTGCTGGTAACAGGCATACGCCGCGAGAGCTCTGCCATATAGTTGCCGAATGCTTCGTGACCTTCTGTCGCGGAAAGAGGCCGTCCGCAACCAATGATGTCCGCCTTGCAAAGGTCTTTGAGATGGAGAAAGCTCTCCGCCATCGCTTCAGAAGAAGAGAAGACGCGATCTCTTGCGAGCTGGCGTACCCATTTCTCCGCATCCGCTTCCGGCGAATTAGCGAAAAAATGAAAACGCATATGATTCTCCACCAGCCAGACCACCTCTTCCGTGAAAGCAGGAGACCGGCGATAGCGCATAAGGATATCCCTTGCCATCTCTGCCCCCTTCTTATCATGGCCATAGTCCGTGAGCCGGCCTTTCCGTATCGCGCGGATCCCCGGCATCCCCTTGGCTACATCATGAAGCAGCGCTGCCCAGCGTAAAAGCGGCTCCGGGCTCACCGCCTCAAGCACTGCAAGCGTATGATACCATGCATCATACTTATGAAATTCCTTTTGCTGCGGCAGCCCCACCAGATGAGAAAGCTCAGGCAGGATGGGGACTTCCATATATGCTCCCTTTTCCTTGATGCGGCAGGAGCAGCGAGCGAGGCCACTTCGTACCAGAAGATCCATGCCGCGCGCAGCATGCTTCGAAACAAGCAGCCGGTCCATCTCCTGGCGCACACGTTCAAGCGACAGCCCCGAGACCCGCGGGAAAGCGCTTTCCATCCCCTCTACCAGCGAGCTATCTGCCATGAAGTCGAGCTGAGCGACAAACCGGCAGGCGCGAAACAGGCGCAGCGCATCCTCTGAGAAACGCTCTCCTGCATCCCCTACCGTCCGAAGACGTTTCCTTGCGATATCGGAAAGACCGCCAAACGCATCATGAAGCCGCCCTCTGCGATCCATCGCCATGGCGTTCACCGTGAAATCACGGCGCATGAGATCCTCTTTCAGCGTCTTTGCAAAGGATACCTCACTCGGCCGATGGGCATCACCCCCATACTTCTCGCTGCGGAATGTCGTCACTTCGTAATTTTCACCGCCCAGGACAATGATGACCGTCCCGAACCGGCGTCCGCCGCCATCGACCGCTTTCCAACCACGCAAAGCAGCGATAGAGAGCATTTCCTCCGGACGCGCCGATGTGGTGATGTCCCAGTCATGCGGCGCCTTTCCCATCGCAAGATCGCGGACGCACCCGCCCACGATATAGCCCTCTTTCCCCGCTTCTTCCAGCGCTGCGAGGATCTGCCTCGCCCCCGCATCTATAGCTTGCCCCCGCTCATCACAAGAGCAGGAAGCAAAAGAGCTCTTCGTAAAGCAGGAAGAAATCCGATTCAAGAGTCCCACGTGTTTCACCTTCTTCTCCGTCATTTTGTTTTTATTATATACTCTATCGGGAAGAAGGGAAAGGGAGCAAGCCCCGCTCAAGGCGCTGCGCCCTCGTTCTTCCCGAGTCAAGGACGCACGCTCCCTCAGACAGAAGAGGCCGAAGAAAATCCACGGGAATCTCTCTCTTTTCTCCCATCAGCCCCAGTCAAAAAAGGATGCCTTTCGGCATCCTTTCGCCCTTATTTATTGGGGTGTTTCTTTTTATACATCCGATGCGACACGCAGCCGCCGATCAGCAGAAGGAACAGCAGGATAAAACGCGTGCTGTGTTCCTGAAAATAAATGAGATCATGTCCCAAGACCACCTCGATCACGACCGAGGGGATCTTTCCGATGAGCGTCGCCTTGAAATGCTCCTTCGATGACAGCTTCGACACCACCGCGACCGCCGTGAAGAGAATATTCGGCGAATAGGGAATCGCTCTCGTAAGTATCATATGCTTCACGTTACTGTATTTATCGAGTTTCTCGAGCATATGCCGCTTCTCGATGAAGTTTCTCGCTTCCTGTCGGAAAAATATACGCCCGATATGAAAACTCAGCTCGATGCCCAAGACTTCCCCCAGCCAGGAGATCACCAGTCCCGGAATCAGACCAAAAAGAGCTCCGTTCACTGTAAGAAAGGGGATCGTCGGGATCCCGAAGACATTACAGAAAATCAAAAGCCCAATACTCACCGCAAAGGCTCCATAGCCAAAAGAGGAGATATAATCACCTAAGCCATCAATATCCCCCGCCAGTGTCAGCTGAATCGTCTGGTCATAAAATTCCGGGTAGTACGTCTTCATCACGAATACAGAGACCGCGGCCGCAATGACCAGGATCAGTACCCCGATGAATTTCTTATATTCATCTACCATGCTCTACCCTTTGGCCACCCATAGTTTCAGAGGCATCACGGCAGGGCAGCGTTGCAGCGATACATATAGTAAGATCTCTAAAAATAATTTTTACAATTTGTCGTATACATTATAATACATCGCACGGAAATATGCCAATGTAGATCGCAAACTATAATGAGCCCAATGTCAAGACCGCCGAAAAAATTTTTAAGCGTGTTTTTGAATAAAGGTATAAATGGTGTTGTTTCTGGGCTTGATTGATTTACCTCATACTCATATCCGGATGGTCTTTCAGGAAGGTGTCAAACATGGGCTGCAAGCCTTCCATAGTGGCTCCGGAGGCTGCACCGGACAGGATGCTGTTCAAAGAGTCTTTCCCCTTGGCAATGGTTTCATAGACTTCTGCGCCATAGAGTGCTTTTAGCTGTTTATCTCTAGCATTGGAAGCCTTCTTTGCATAATCAATGGTATCTGCTAGTATGTCAGCAGCTCCACCATTAGCAGAGACAGTGAGTCCACTCTTCTTGTATTCGTGCTTTTCATCACTATGATATACATTGTCTTTGCTGGTGATGGTGACATTATTTCGTCAAGATATTACGGATACAATCCCAGTTCCTTTAGTTCTTGAATTCTAGGTTGTGCTTTTTCTTGCAACTTAATGTAGGCCTTTCGTTCTTCTGGTGTTAATTCAGCTGCGGAATAAGCCTGGGTAAATTGTTTTCCATACTTTTCATACTTTGCTATCGATTCATCCAAATCTTGGGAATCCTTGTCCGGAATATTCTCATTCCGTAGCAAAGTAATATGAAATGGATCTGCCTGTATTATCCAAAATCCATCTCGACCGAGCACGTATAATACCTTATATTGGTAAAACCATCCCATTTCCATTTCATAATCATAGACATTGCTATCTAAGTGTGTTGCAATGAATCCAGTGCGAATATCAGATTGTTCTTCTGGTTGCATATCTACCATTGTCCATGGTATTTTTTGGTTTGGTCTTGAAGCAATTAAAATCCTAAGTCTATCCCCAAAAGCTTGTATAGTTTCATTATACCACCCATTAGGCCACTTAAAATCCTCAATAGCCCTCGCTGTGCCAAATATAACATGATACCCAAGAACAATTACTATTATCCATAAGATTATTTTTCTCAGAGTCAAGTTTCTCATTGTTTTGGCTCCTTCCTATATATGGCCTTTTATAGAAGCTGTCCAGTTAAATGGTTGTAACGCCCCAATTTTTTGATATATCACTGCTCCATTATTCATGACAAGCTTAATATGTTCATTTTGGTAGTTTGGCTTGGTGAGTCCATGCCAATCAAAATTATATGTATCACCAACTTCTCCTACATAAGAAATATGACCACTTTTATCTTTCTCTATACTAATTGCCAACTTTACTTTGCCATAAGCCAATTGTTGGTCTCGCGAAGCATAACCATAACTCTTAGTGCCGTTAAAATCCATAGATGAATAAAAATATTTTTTCTCCCCGGGTTTCATGTTTCTCGCTAATTCTTTTACTTTAGTCGCTAATATTTCGGAGTTTTCCAAATCTGTTGACACATCAGAGCCATAGGCAAAGGACAATGGTTTTCCACTTCCAGCTAAGCTATATTTTAAGAATTGGGAGGCAATTGGTGTATGCAATGTCCGTTCCGAAGCTTCTGCACCAATAAATCCTACTGTTTTCAGCCCACTATAATTCATCATAGAAACTTCCGGCGATTTTAGCGCTAATTTCGTAAGAAAGTTCTCTCTTGAATCTGCCAAGTCAGCAGCCAAGTTTCTTTCTAGATCCATCTTAGCCTCATACCAATCTGAATGATTGCATTCTTCTGATAATGAATGATTTTTCTTGGCAGTCACATTAATGCCAGGTAGTTCATAGATGTTCCCTAGTGTATCTGACTTGGATTGATTAAAGTCATGTGTTTTCCTGATTATATTCAAATCCTCCTGATGTGCTTCCAGAAATTCTTTAAAATACACATCCATAATGCGTGCTATATTCTCATCATCAATGCCATGTTCCTTTAAGCAATCTACCACGGCATTTTCGGATTCTTTATTACCATATTCCCAATATTTTGATTGGTCTGCTTCCGGATCCAATGAGCGGACTTTGACTAAGATATCCAGTAGCAGTCCTTCAATTTCTTTGTCAGTCATTTGTTGTCCGCTCTTTTTGCATAGAAATTTTTTTACATCGTCTTCTGTAAGTCTTTCGTAGGCTAATTCATTCCACTTAGTTGCAGTCAAGGCAATATTAATTGCATCAGATACATCTTTACCACTAAGTTTTCCTATAGCAGCTCCTACTCCAGCGCTGATCCATTGTACGGTATCCGGGTGTTTCTGTACCCAGTCTTGACCTTTTGTTTTGGTTAAGTATCCTATCACATACTCATTCACACTGCCAGATAAGGCACCGGAAGCCGCACTGCCTCCTGCCATGTCCCCCATTAGGGCGCCAAAGGCTCCATGAAGCAGCATCTTCTCCGTAGAACCATCTTCCCATCCTTTGCTTTCGGCATATTTATGGATTGCCTGATTGCCGTACTTTTCCAGCATGCCTATCAGTTCCTGCTTTTCTTCTACTTTGGTTTTATCAAAGATGTCTTCCAGTTGATTCAATGCATTCTTGGTATCTCGATTCAGAGTGGATACATCTTGTTTCTGGTGTTCTTTATCTGTAATCGTAATAGTTCCATCTGCTACAGCCGACTTGGTCGTACTATCTGCTTTTCCTTTGACGGTAGGTGTCATGGATGGGGTCAGCCCTTTCTGGTTCAGCTGCGTATTAGTATCTTTTGGCGTATAGGAAATCCCTGCTCCGCCTGCTTTATAGTCTGCTTTGTTGTCTATGTCTTCCCATGTTAAGGTTCCGGTGGTGAGGGTATTCTTCTCTTTGGCTGCGTCACGGTCTATAAGGCCGCCTTTGAGATGGGTGTTATCTTTCACGGTAATGTCATAGCCTTCTTTTCCTGCACGGATACCTGACTGGTCTTTAGCACTTTCGTAGTTGCTCTTGGTATTGCCCCGACTAGCTCCACCGCTAAGGCTTGTTTTTCCTTCTTTTACACCATAATTCATAGACACGCCGGCTGAGGTGTTCTTTTCTTCGTAGGTATTTCTTTCTTGCTTGGTTTCGATGGAGAGATTACCACCCACATTGCCGATGACTCTATCTCCCGCCATAGTGCTTCCTGTGATAGTGGTGTCTTTTCCGCTGGTAAAGGTCAGATCTTTATTGGCATAGATGTCACTCTTTTCATATGTCGTGGCATCATTGTAAAATTAAAAAATAAGCTAAAGTCATAATGCACATGATGACTCCAAAAGCACCACAAAAACACCTCTTTTTCCTCCAAAGCATATATTCCGCTGCAAATATGTGATCATAATTTTTCTTCGCCCCATACTCTGCTTCATTTATAAGGCTTGTAAAGTATAAATATCCTGATATTGGAAATGTTAAGCAAACATAACAAAACAGTAACAATAAATAGTGTCTGGTCATGGCAGCAAACTCTAAACAATATACTAAATAAGCAAATAAAGATAAACCCAATGTCATACCAAAAGTACCCATTATAAAATAAGCCTTGTTCTTTGTACATGTAAAATTTTGCTTTTTTAATTTTTGCAAGCCATATATTATAGAATACATTATGCCACCTAAGTATAATATTGTTTGCAACAACGCCTTCATATTACCTTCCATTTCTTCCCCTCTCTTGCTTATCAGCATCTTTGGTCAATATCCGATCCTTTAATTTTAACGTTGCGAAATCCAGAAATGGAGCACTAACAAACCCGATATAAGGGTTATATAAGCCGATAATTACGCCTGTACCAGTTTTCCATCCATCTATAAGAGTAGCAACAAATAAATCTTTTCCGCTATAGTCCTTATAATCACTTGCAAAATCAAGAGTCCCTGAAATCCCAATTCCAACTGCATTGTATTTCCCTAGGGCTTTTACCAGACCATTGCTGCCATATTTTTCACTCAACGCCCATGGCAGACCGGCTTCTTCTCCAATAATAGCTGTTGCAATAGAACTCTTCCAATCAAATGTACTGCCAGGTACTACATAGGGATTCTCTACAACGTACAGACCTTTAATTCCACGTAAATCCCAATAATCACCTACGCCTTGTTCTTTCAACCAGTTATCTTCTTGTTCATCATTTATTTCTAGCCATTTGGCTTTTACCTGTTTCTTCTCCTCTTCTGTTGTCGCTGCATCCCATTCTTTTGCATACTCAGCCATCTGCTCATGATTCAGCCAATTAAACTTTGTCCCATTCCATGCCACAGCAGAACCAGTTTCTCCATCACCACCAAGCAGCTTTCCTGCACAATATCCGAAAATGCTAGACACTTCTTCTCGCATTTCCTGATGGTCTTTCAGGAAGGTGTCAAGTATGGGCTGCAAGCCTTCCATGGTAGCCCCGGAGGCTGCACCGGACAGGATACTATTCAAAGAGTCTTTTACCGTGGCAATGGTTTCATAGATTTCTCACTATAGAGTACTTTCCGTCATTTATCTTTGGCAAAGGAAGTTTTCTTTGCATAGTGCATCACATCAAGCCATTACATTGATTAAAAGAGGCATATTGTCCGATACCTAAGGTGGCTATCTTCAGTAAACCGTCTATAAGGTTAATAGAAAGTTATGCACAAAAGTAACGATAAAAATCATGACTAATTCAACAATAATTAAAGTCTTCTGCGCATCTCGGTTTCTTTTATACTCGTTACCTAGTGGTATATTGTGATATTTATAGTCTAGCTCCATTTTCCTTCTAGTCACCCATAAGATACCAATTCCCCAAATGCCTATCAATACACAAAGGAAAGAGAAAAGACTTTCTTCAGAAATACACATGATATAAGAAATATAATCAACTATAAGAAGCATCAATAAGTTTATTGTTAGCCCAGCATAAAAAAATATGTACGCCAACAAATAATTCTGTTCCGCTCTATATTCAAACGGGTAATTTTTTACACATTTACATACAATATGACAAATCCCCAAGAAGAATGCTATTTTTATTAATGAATTTTCCGTCATAATTATTGACCATTTTCTTCAAATTGATTCATTTTCTTTATGGTATTCTTTTCTTTATCGGTTTTTGTGTTTCTTAGTTTATATTGCAGTACACTCGAATCAATATAATAGTTAGCAACAATTGATGCCCCAATGGATATACCTCCGCCAAAAGAAATTAATCCAAATAAAGTACTTGCTCCAAGCCCCAGCGTATCGTAATAAATAGCTAAATATCTGTCTTTTCCACTATAATCCCTAAAATCTTGTGTAATATTCATTGTCCCATTTACAGCAGAACCAATAATACTGTATTTGCCTAGCACTTTGGACCACCCAGGGGCATTGGTCTGATCCTTTGCTAATTCCCAAGGTAATCCTGCACTTTCTGCAATCCCCCAATTTCTTAGTGAAGACCAACCGTTAAAAGCTTCCATGCCTTTATAGTCATAATAATCTTTTCCCATAACTTCATCGATTTTTTGCTGTGCTTTTTCCTCTATCATATTTTTAACATCCAGTGGAATATTTGCTCTAGCAACCAGTACCCCGGATGCATTTACGCCCATAATAACAAATGGCTTTCCATCAATCTTTCCGATATCAGGGTGATCTATAATATAGTCATGCAAAAGGTTTTCTGCATAGTTATCTTGCAATTCGATTTTCTTCTTGTAGTATTCCACTTCATCCGTGTTGCCATTTTCTTCAGCTTCCTTTAGTTTATTTCTGTATTCTTGCATTTGCTCATGACTCAGCCAATTAAACTTTGTCCCATTCCATGCTACAGCAGAGCCAGTTTCTCCATCACCACCAAGCAGCTTTCCTGTTGTATAGCCAATGAGGCTGGCTACTTCTTCTCTCATTTCCGGATGGTCTTTCAGGAAGGTGTCAAGCATGGGCTGCAAGCCTTCCATGGTAGCACCTGAGGCTGCACCGGAGAGGATACTTTTTCCACCTAGTTTGGCAGAGATACCACCCAGTAGTCCATGAAGCAGAGAGCGTCTAGGGTCATTGGGGGACCAGTTCTTTTCTTTGGCAATATCACCAATCTTTTCGGCTCCCAGTTTGGCAAATTCGTTAGCCAGTGCTTGTCGTTCTTGTACCTTCTCTTTGTCAAAAATCTTTTCCAACTGGTTCAGGGTATTCTTTGTATCTCGATTGAGAGCAGATATGTCTTGTTTCTGGTTTTCTTTATCAGTGATAGAAATCGTTCCTTCTGAAATAGCGGATTTGGTTGTGCTATCAGATTTCTCTTTTACCGGTTGTGATTGAACCGGACTGGTTGCTACTTTATTCCCACCTACTTTTTGTGTCGTACCGTCCTTATTTGTAATCGTTTCTTTCGGAGACCAGCTAGCACCGTAGTTTCTACCATCTGCTGTCGCTTTATAGTCTGCCTTGTTTTCTACATCTTCCCAGGTCAACGTACCTGTGGTAAGGGTATTTTTATCCTTGCTTGCATTGCTATCAATAAGGCCACCTTTGAGATAAGTATTGGCTTTGACAGAAATATCATAGCCTTGGTTGCTAGCAGTAATGCCAGCTTGGTTTGTCACGCTTTCGTAAGTAGAATCTGTATTGCCTTTGGATGTCCCTACAGTCAGTCCACCATGTCCATTAGTTGTTTTACTAGTACCTGTGGACAGTCCCATGCCTTTACTTTCATTATGAGATGTATAGTTCTCTTCATCTTGTACGCTTTCGATGGTCAGATTACCGCCTACCTTCATGGTCACTTTATCCCCATAGGCATTGCTACCACGTAAGGTCGTATCTTCACCACTTTCCATCATCAGGTCTTTTCTAGCAATGACTTGGCTACCGGTATGAGTTAAAGTTTCTTCTGTCTCATTACCCTGTCCCTTGCTGGCATTGGCATAGAAGCTATTTCCTGTGGGTGCAAAATTCATGCCTGCTTGGCTACTCTTACTGCTTTGTTTCGTGTCACTGGTGCTTCTGTTTTCGGCTGCATTGAGAGTGATATTTTCTCCCGCATTCATAGAAACATTATCACCCATAATCTGTGATCCTTTCATCTCGATGTCTTTCTTGGCGGTGATATGAATGTCGTTATTCGCCAATAGATTACTTCCTACTGCTTCTGTAGTTTCTGTGTGTGTTTCTGCTTTAAAAGAACTGGTTCCGATTCCTACGCTGACACCGGGCATTCCTTTCCCTGACAGATCTTTCAAGACATCTTTCCCTTTTGCTATTGTCTGGTAGACTTCTGCGACATAAAGTGCTTTCAGTTGTTTATCTCTAGCGCTGGATGCCTTTTGAGCATAAGCCAGAGCATCACTCAGAACTGCTACTGCTCCACCCGTAGCAGAGACAGTGAACCCGCTCTTTTTATACTCGTGCTTTTCTTCGCTATGATACACATTGTCTTTGCTGGAAATCTGTACATTTTCGCCTGTGATAGAAATATCCTTCCTCGCGAGTACGGCTGATGCGCCGATTTCTACCTTGTTGCCTGATTCGATCGACACATTGCCACTGGTGCTTCCCACGGTCGACGACTTCTGAAGAAGGTCAGCATCGCTATACTGATCTTTCCGTTTCTCCGTCCCGATGGTGAAGCCGAGTCCGC
>ENA-UOJS01001935-UOJS01001935.1-human-gut-metagenome-genome-assembly--contig:-C74-NODE-1935-length-15512-cov-9.647150_pt1 | contig 15512 bp, 13 predicted proteins | sample MGYA00242355_ERZ723902 | MGnify/ENA metagenome assembly ERZ723902 | reverse complement strand
ATATCATATCAAATTCTCTTACCCAAGATGTATTGTGATCCTACAGTGCGAAAGTGGTCTGCGTGTCAATGTTATGGTAGAAAATGCTCGGAAGATATGATATAATACGCTGCATAAAAATGGAGTTGTCTACACTTTCAGGAACGGGGAGCGCAATGCTGCATCCCGGTGCTTGAAGGAAGTGACGTGATCATGTGGCTTTTGACGGCTCACGCACACCCGATTTTTTTATGGAAGAGAGGAGCAGAAGTATGGAAACGATGGACAATGAACGCCGCATCAGTACCGGCATTGACGGTCTTGACAAGGCGATCGATTTTCTTCGTCCGGGCGATACGGTCGTCTGGCAGTGCGAGCATATCAGCGACTATATGTATGTCGCAACGCGATTTGTGACCAATGTTGCCCGGCAGGGCAACCGCATCGTCTATATACGCTTTGCCGATCATGAGGAGATCATGGACACAGCGGCGCTGCGTGAGCGTGGCGCCAACGTTGAAAAATACGAGCTTGATCCGCGTGTGGGCTTTGAGACCTTTGCCGTGCAGGTGCACCGCATCATTGACAAGGAGCCGCTTGGCACGTTTTTTGTGTTCGACTGTCTGTCGGATCTGCAGAAATACTGGTTTTCCGATTTGATGATCTCGAACTTTTTTCTGCTCATCAATCCCTTCCTGATCCGGCGTCAGGCGGTCGCATATCAGCCGATCGATTATGAAAAGCACACCTATGAGACCATTTCGCGCATCCGGAAAGAGACGCCGCTGCTTGCCAATATCCGCACGCTTGACGGCAGTGTTTATATCCATGCGGTCAAAGTACGTGGCCGCAGCACGCCAACGACGTACTTCCCGCTGAAAATCACCGGAACCAGGTGGCGCACGTTGACATCCAGCGCAGATACTTATGCGATTTTTGAACGCTTTACCCAGACCGGCGAGCGGCGCGACTGCTGGGACAGCATGTTTGATTCTGTCTCTGACGGCAGGGAGCCGACAGACGAGGATGGACAGCGGCTCAAGGAGAATATCCTGCGTTGCCTGCTCGGTAATGAGCCGACGCGTCTTGCGCTGTGCCGGAAATATTTCTCCATGCGCGACCTGCTGTACATCAAGAACCGCGAGATCGGCACGGGCTGCGTCGGCGGCAAGGCGGCCGGCATGCTGCTGGCGCGCAACATCCTGCGCGATGAAGCACCGGAGCTGTATCGGACGCGCATCGAGCCGCATGATTCCTATTACATCGGCGCCGACGTCTTTTATACATACGGCGTTCAAAACGGGCTGTGGTCCTCCCGCATCCGGATGGTCGAGGCGGCGGATTACCTCGAATACGCGGAACCGATCCGCGAGCTGCTGCTCAACGGGACCTTCATGCCAAGCATCAAGGAACAGTTTCTGTCCATGCTCGAATATTTTGGCCAGTCGCCGATCATTGTGCGCTCCAGCTCCATCCTAGAGGATGGCTTCGGCAATGCCTTTGCCGGCAAATATGAGAGTGTTTTCTGCCCGAATCAGGGCAGCCTGAAGGAACGCTATGATGTCTTTGAGCGCGCCGTCAAGCAGGTCTATGCAAGCACCGTCAACCCAGATGCGATCAAATACCGCGCAGAGCGCAAGCTCCTTGACCGCGATGAGCAGATGGCACTGCTGGTCATGCGTGTCTGCGGTGACGTGCATGGCAACTATTACTATCCACATATTGCCGGCGTCGGCCATTCCAAGAACCTGTACCTGAACAAGCAGAACGCTTCGGCGGAAAACAAGGGCATGCTGCGGCTGGTGTTCGGCATGGGCACGCGCGCGGTCGACCGTGAGGCCGACGATTATGCCCGGCTGCTGAACATGGACAACCCGACTGCCCCGCCGATGGTCGCATACGGTGATGAGTATAAGTATTCTCAGCACAAAATGGATGCAATCGGCCTGAAGGATAACGAATTTGAAACGATCCGCGTGGACGGCATTGACAAGCGTGACCTCAAGGCCGACCCGTCGCTGTTCATGGAGCCGGACTATCCCACCGTCTCACGCCTGCGTGAAATGGGGCTGAGTACGGCGGACGCTCCCAATATTCTGAATTTCCGAAAGCTCCTGCGCAACACGGATTTCACCGATGTTATGACGGAGGTCATGCGCGTGCTCGAGGAGAAGTACAGCTACCCGGTCGATATTGAGTATGCCTGCAACTTCGACCAGGACGGCAACTACCGCGTCAATCTTCTGCAGTGCCGGCCGCTTCAGACGCGCGGCGTCGGCGCGGCGGGCGTCATGCCGAATGTAAAGGAATTCTATTTCCGCACGAGCGGCAACTTCATGGGCGGGAACGTCTGCCTGCCCATCCGCTATGCCGTCATGGTTCAGGTCGAGCCGTATCTGGATCTGCCGGAGCAGCGCAAGTATCAGGTCGCGCGTAAGCTCGGGGAACTCAACAACCTCCTGCGCGATGAGGGCACGATCCTGCTCGGTCCGGGGCGCTGGGGGACGACCATTCCCAGTCTCGGCGTGCCGGTGCATTTTATGGAGATCAACCGCTTTGACTGTATTGCCGAGCTTGCCTACAGCTCACACGGCCTGCGCCCGGAGCTGAGCTATGGCAGTCACTTCTTCCAGGATCTCGTGGAGGCCGGGTCATTTTATGTCGCGCTCTACCCGGGTGAGGACGGCTGCGTATTTCAGGATGCGCTGTTTGCAGACTGCGAGAATGTGTACGCGCAGCTTATGCCATCCGACACGGAGGACGGGATGGCGGATGTCATCCGCGTCTATGATCTCGGGCGGGATCAGGCGATCCTCTACTCCGAGGTCGGGAGCCAGGCGTGCTTTCTTGCCAAGGTCTGACCGTCGGAAGACCTACAAAATATTGGGACGTGCGCCGGACAAGTGGCAACCGATAGTACCGGGCGGAGCCCAGCACAGAAGTGTGCTGGGCTCCGTTTCATTGGTGCCTTTAGGCGTAGAAAAGAGAGACATATTTCATGACCGAAAAGATCACGCTCTCCGGCGTGCCGGAGACGATGCCGCAGATCGTTTATGCCTGCGCCAGGGAGAGCGAAGGGCGCGGTACGATCCATGACCCGAAAGCGGAGGAGATCATCCGCCGGCTGGACTACGATTTTTCCCTCGCGGACAGCGACACCGCGATGCGCAGCGGCGTCATCGCCCGCACGCTCGTGCTTGACCGGCTGGCGCGCAGTTGGCTTGCGCAGCGTCCGGGCGCCGTCGTTGTCAACCTCGCCTGCGGCCTGGACACCCGGTGCTGCCGGGTGGACGGGTACGCGCACTGGTATGATCTCGACCTGCCGGAGACCATCGCCGTGCGCGAGCGGCTCCTGCCGGAGCACGGCGCGATCTCGCAGCTCGCCATGTCCGCCATGGACGACTGGGGCGGCGAGATCACGGAGCAGGGCGCTTCGGTGCTCGTCATTATCGAGGGCCTGACCATGTATCTGTCGCAAGCGGATGTGCAGCGCATCTTTGCGGTGATCGCCGGGCGATTCCCGGAGGCGGCGGTGTTCGTCGAGGCCATGAGCCCCATGGTCGTCAGGCGTTTCCGGGAAAAGTCCATCGAGGGCAGCCATGCGAAATTCACCTGGGGCGTAAAGGGCGGCGCGGCCCTGGCCGCGCTGCTGCCGGACTTTCGGTTTGTCGAGCAGCACAGCCTGACCGAAGGCATGGCGGTGTTTGCCCCGGTCTACAAGGCGCTGGGCAGGATCCCCGCCGTGCGGAATATCTCCAACAAGATCATCGTACTGGAAAGAGCGTGAGCAGGCGGCCTGTTTGACAGCCCCTGTGCGGCTGCGTATAATGATTTTGAGCTGATTGCACGCAGCATGATCAATTGCGCAGCAGGGGGTGGCGGATATGCCGGTGACGAAAAAGACATGCTTTCATCCATATACGAAGGCCACGGTCAATCAGGTCGAGCGCTGGCTTTCTGCCATGGCGGAGCGGGGGTGGACGCACGCCGCCGCGACTATGCCTTCACTGATTATTTCCACGCAGAGCAGCAATATCGCAAGCCAGGCTCGAAGATCGTGTCAAAGGGCATTTCGGTCTTTGAAGCTGCCCCTGCGAAAATGAATGCCACATATGCGCGCGCAAAGGATGCGCGCAATGCCTACTTCCAGCACTTCCATGTGCAGCTGTTGATCGCGGCACTGCTTCTTGCAGCGGCCGAATTTCTGCTCTATTTTGTGCTTGAAGCTGTTGACACGGCGATGTTTGTATTCCTCACGTCTGTTTTCCTTGCGGCTGCGCTGTATTATCTTGTGAGCGTTCTTATGCTGCGAAACGCACGCAAAGCGTATAAAGCGTATGTACGGAGGCGAACATGAAACAAGCGCCACAGATCCGGCTGGTTTTTACGCTCACAAGGCGCGACCGTGCAGATTTTGACCGGGATGCGGTCACGCGCGGCCTTGGCATTTTGCCTACGAGGTCATGCCCGCCGACGCCCGGAAAAGGGAAGGTGCAGCACTGCGGCAAAGAGATCCATGAGCCGGATGAGCAGGTGCTGTCCGGTTTTACGGTCCTCCCGGCGGAAGCGCCGCCTTACCCAACGCTGCGGCACGCATACTGGAGCGCGGAACTGCCGAAAATGGACTGCCGGGCTTTGGATGAGCCGCTGCAGCAGTTTGAGCAGATGCTGCGCGGGAAAGAGGCGGAAGTCCGCCGCTTATGTGAGGAATACAATCTATATGCTGATCTGAGCGTGCGGGTGTTTGCGGCGTCCAACGATTTACCGGAGCTGATTCTCCCGGACAGCAGCGTCGCATTTTGGGCGTCCGTGGGAGCAACGGTCAGCTTTGACTTTTATCTCGATTAACAAAACCCCCACGCGCCGTTCGGGCTTCCGAACGGTGCGCGGGGGTTCCTGTTTGGGAGTATTTCGCGTTATACGATCACGGTCAGCAGCATCTTGAAGCGTGTCTGCCCATAGACTGCGTGCGGCACGTGCGCCGGCATGACGATGCTCTCCCCGGCGGAGACGAGGTGTGCCTCGCCGTCGATGGTGAAGCGGCCCGTGCCGTCGAGCACGGTGACGAGCGCGTCGCCGTCGGCGGTGTGCGTGCTGATCTCCTCATCCTGCTCGAAGGCGAAGAGCGTCATGCTCAGGGCGCGGTTTTGCGCGAGCGTCTTGCTCACGATCTGCCCCTGCTGGTATTCGACCTCGTCGCCGAGGCGCAGCACCTGTGCTTTTTCGATGTTTTTCAGACCCATGATCCGATCTCCTTTGTTCTTGACTGTTGAAATTTTACCCGCCGTGCGGCGGTCGTATACGTTCGTTCAGTCGTCGAGACCCGGCACCTGCGGCAGGGTCGCAAAGCTCTCGGCGAGCTGCGCGTCGGTGGGGATGAAGTCACGCATCTCGCCGTTGTGGAACTTCTCGTAGGCGACCATGTCGAAGTAGCCGGTGCCGGTCAAACCGAAGACGATGGTCTTGGCCTCGCCGGTCTCGCGGCATTTGACGGCCTCGTCGATGGCGACGCGGATGGCGTGGCTGGACTCCGGCGCGGGCAGGATGCCCTCGATGCGCGCGAACTGTTCGGCCGCCTCGAACACCTTCGTCTGCTCGACGGAGCGGGCCTCCATGTAGCCATCGTGATACAGCTGCGAGACGATGGAGCTCATGCCGTGGTAGCGCAGGCCGCCGGCGTGGTTCGGCGAGGGGATGAAGCCGCTGCCGAGCGTGTACATCTTGGCCAGCGGGCAGACTTTGCCGGTGTCGCAGAAGTCGTAGGCGAACCTGCCGCGCGTGAGGCTCGGGCAGGAGGCGGGCTCGACGGCGATGAACCGATAGTCGCGCTCACCGCGCAGCTTCTCGCCCATGAACGGGGAGATGAGGCCGCCGAGGTTGCTGCCGCCGCCGGCGCAGCCGATGATGATGTCCGGCACGACGCCGTATTTGTCGAGGGCCGTTTTTGTCTCCAGACCGATGACCGACTGGTGCAGCAGCACCTGATTGAGCACACTGCCGAGCACATAGCGGTAGCCGGGGGTCGAGGTGGCGACCTCGACGGCCTCGCTGATCGCGCAGCCGAGCGAGCCGGTCGTGCCGGGGTGCTCGGCGAGGATGCGACGGCCGATCTCCGTCTCCGTGGACGGGCTCGGCGTCACGGACGCGCCGTAGGTGCGCATGACCTCGCGGCGGAAGGGCTTTTGCTCATACGAGCACTTGACCATGTAGACCTTGCAGTCGAGCCCGAGGTAGGCGCAGGCCATCGACAGGGCCGTGCCCCACTGGCCGGCACCGGTCTCGGTCGTGACGCCGCGCAGCCCCTGCTGCTTGGCGTAGTACGCCTGCGCGATGGCGCTGTTGAGCTTGTGCGAGCCGGAGGTGTTGTTGCCCTCAAACTTGTAGTAGATCTTCGCCGGGGTCTGCAGCTGCTTTTCCAGGCAGTAGGCGCGCACGAGCGGCGAGGGACGGTACATTTTGTAAAAATCGCAGATCTCGTCCGGGATGAGGATCTCGCGGTCGTCGTTGTCGAGCTCCTGACGGATCAGCTCGTCGCAGAACACGGGGCGCAGATCGTCGAACGACATCGGCGCGCCGGTGGCGGGATTGCGCAGCGGGGCGGGCTTGACCTTCATGTCGGCGCGGACATTGTACCACGTGCGCGGCATTTCGTCCTCGGACAGGTAGATCTTGTAGGGAATGTTTTCGTTTGCCATGGTGTTAGCTCCTTTCGACCGGGGCCTTTCCGGGCAAGAAAAAACGACCCTTGTCCACGGAAAGACCAATACGGAATTGATCTTTGGGACAAAAGCCGGAAAACTTCTGCGGTGCCACCCAAATTGGCGCAAGTGCGCCCGCTCGGCGACGTGCCATCACACGTCTTTCCCTGGTAACGGGGGAAAAGCCCGTCGGACTTTACCGCCTCACGGCGTCTCGTCCGCCCTCCGCAGTCCATTCAGCGAGACCGTCTCTGCTGCCATCACACCAACCGGCAGCTCTCTGGGAAAGACGCAAACCCTCGCTTACTCCTCTGCATCTGTGGTTTGCTGCTTTGAACTTGGCGCAAGCATACGCCCCAGACGGGCCATTTGTCAAGCGGGCAAATGCACTTTTTCCGCTTTTCACAAACGCGGGCGGCCACACGCAAGAATATTTCGCCATTTAAACACAAAAAGACGAAAAGAAACTGAAAAATTCGGGTGCATCTCACACTTTACATTCGCAAAGCGGCGGCTTATACTGAATTTACCGGAATTGGGTCCGAAACCGGCAACTGAGAATGGGAGTGATTTCTGTGGCGGAAAACAAGACATTATGCATTGCCTGCAAGTATAAATTCCACGACCGGGATCTGCAGCCGTGCGCGGACTGCCTGCGAGCCACGCAGCTGGCGCAGCGGGGTGTCGACCGGTACCAGAAGGCGGCGGAGCCGAAGACCGGGGCGCCTGTCCCGGAGACACGCCGGGCACATCCGTCGGCCAAGACGCTGTGCTTTGCCTGTAAGTATATGTACTGCGACTGGGACGCTGAGCCCTGCCGGACATGTCTGCGGCACAGTCTGGCGGAAGCGGGGCAGACGGATGCCTTCGAGCCGGAGGCGGGGTCGAAAGCGAAAGATTTATGAATTTTGCTAAAGATATCTATCAAAAAAATAAATAGTTTGGCGGTTATCGCCGTTGATTTCCGTTTGCGATTTCCGCTATAATAAAAGCGTGCAAGGGAGCACATCTTCGTAAAGCGAAGGTGCGCTCTCTTGTCTTTTTTTATTTCCTTCGCCCACAAAAAACGGAAAAAACACAAAAACCGGTAAACGGACCCACCGGCGCGGGCGAAAAAATCAAGAACAGGAGGATATGAACATGAAACTGAAACGACTGACGGCACTGCTGCTTTCTGTGATGATGGTGCTTTCTCTGGCCGCGTGCGGAGGCGGCGGTGATACAAAAGATGATTCGGCGTCCGGCGACCTGTCTGGCAAGACGATCATTATCGGCAACATTACCCCGGTGACCGGTGCGCAGGCGGCCTACGGCCTGGCTATCACGAACTCCATCCAGCTGGCGATCGATGAGATCAACGCCGCCGGCGGCATCCTCGGCGCGACCGTGAAGCTCTCCACCAAGGACGACCAGGGCACGCCGGCAGAGGCCGTTTCCGGCTTCAACTCGCTGCTCAGTGAGGGCGCGTCGGCCATTATCGGCGCAACGCTCTCGAGCTGCACGTCTGCGATCACGAGCCTGGCCGACGATGAGGGCATCGTGCTCGTGACGCCGAGCTCCACGGCGGACTCCATCACCACCAAGGATGACTACGTTTTCCGTTCCTGCTTCAAGGACAGCTTCCAGGGCGAGATGGTCGCGGCCTACGCCAAAGATCAGGGCTGGACGAAAGCCGCCGTGCTGTATGCGACCGGCGACACCTACTCCTCCGGCCTGCACGATTCGTTTGTGAAGGCAGCCGAGAAATACGGCATCGAGATCGTCTGCGAGCAGTCCTCGTCCGATACCGGCGCCGTGGACTTCTCCTCACAGCTGGCGACCATCGCCGCCTCCGGCGCGGACATGCTCTTCGCTCCGTACTACTACGATGCAGTCGGCCCAAAAATCATCCCGCAGGCACGTGAGGCCGGCTTCAAGGGCGCGATCATGGGCTGCGACGGCTTTGACGGTACGCAGGACTACACCACCGGCGACCTGAGCGCTTACGAGAACGTCTACTTCACCAACCACTACTCCCCGGAGGACAGCTCCGAGATCGTCCAGAACTACGTTAAGAACTATACCGCCAAGTACGGCTCCGAATCCATGAACGCCCTCGGCGCGCTGGCCTATGACGCCATGTACATGGTCAAGCAGGCCATTGAGAAGGCCGGCAGCATCGACCACGATGCCATCCGCGACGCGATGAGCGGCATGCACTATGTCGGCGTCACCGGCGACATGACCCTCGACGAGACCGGCACCCCGGAAAAGAGCGTGGCCATCCTGACCTTTACGCCCTCCGACGGCAAGCTCGTGCAGAAGTTCGTCAAGACGCAGAGCTGACACGTCCCCGGCGATACAGCCGGAACCGGACGCGCTCCAGAGCAATGACCTTTGCGCGAAAGTGCCGGCCGGCGCTTTCGCGCACAAATATTCCGGCGCGGCTGACCTGCGCAAAAACCGGAAAGGCAGGGAGAGAATATGACTGACTTTTTACAGCAACTGATCATCGGGCTCCGCCTCGGCAGCGTCTATGCGCTTGTGGCGCTGGGCTACACGATGGTTTACGGTATCATCCGACTTATCAACTTTGCACACGGCGACTTCATCATGGTCGGCGGCTATACGCTGTATTTCACCGTGCCGATCCTGCTGCACAGCATGGGTCTGCCGGCGTGGACGGGCGTGATCGCGGCCATTGTGATCTGCGCGCTCGTGGGTGTTTTGGTCGAGCTGGTGGCCTACCGGCCCGTGCGCCGCAAGGGCACGAGCATGTCGGCCCTCATCACGGCCATCGCCATGAGCCTGCTGCTGGAAAACCTCGCGCAGGCCATTCCGGCCATGGGCCCGAACCCGCGCGTGATCTCCGATGAGATCTTCAGCACGGCGCCGATGTCCCTCGGCGGCGTGTCCGTGAACATGGCGGCCGTGATCACGATCGTCATCGCAGCCGTTGTTATGGCGGCGCTGCAGATCTTCGTGCAGAAGACGAAGCTCGGCCGCGCCATGCGCGCCGTGTCCGAGAATAAGGAGGCGTCCACGCTCGTGGGCATCAACGTCAACCGCACGATCGTGACGACGTTCGCCATTGGCTCGGGCCTCGCGGCCATCGCAGCGCTGATGTACTGCGCGCAGTACCACACCGTGACGACGACGATGGGCTCCATGCTGGGCCTCAAGGCGTTCGTGGCGGCGGTCATGGGCGGCATCGGCCTGATCCCGGGCGCCATGCTCGGCGGCATCGTCGTCGGCATCATTGAAGCGCTCGTGACGGCCTACATCAGCTCGTCGCTCGCCAACGCTGTTGTGTTTCTGATCCTGATCGTGATGCTGCTGGTCAAGCCGGCCGGCATCCTCGGAAAGAATGTAGGTGAGAAGGTATGAATACGCTGCAAAAAACGAAACTGCGCGGTACCGGCATCAACTGCGGCCTGATCGTGCTGCTCTTTGCCGTGGTGCTGCTGCTCGGTCAGGTGCTCCCGCAGAATACTTACCGCCGCGTGCTGGTGCCGATCATCTGGCAGATGTGCATTTTCATCCTGCTCGGCACATCGCTCAATCTCACGCTTGGCTACCTGGGCCAGCTCACGCTCGGCCACATGGGTTTTGCCGGCGTCGGCGCCTACACCGCTGCGCTGACCTCGCTTGCGCTCGAGCGCGCGGGCCTGTTCGAGGCATCCAAAGCAGCCCCCGGTCAGCTCATTCTGGTCATTCTCGGCTGCTGTCTGCTCGGTGCCATCTTCGCAGGGCTGCTCGGCCTGCTCGTGGGCATCCCGGCGCTGCGGCTGCACGGTGACTATCTGGCCATCGTGACGCTCGGCTTCGGCCTTATCGTTGAAAACGTCATTGCAAACCTGCCCTTCGCCGGTGGCGAGGGCCTTGCAAACGGCACGGCGAGCTCCTCACTCTATGCCAACGGGCTCGGCCTGTCGACCTCGCTGCAGGCAAAGTATGTGTGGCTCGTGCTGGGCATCACCATTTTGTGCATCGCGCTCATGTGCATGTTCATCCGCTCGAAATACGGCCGCGCCATCGAGGCCATCCGCGACGATGAGATCGCCGCGTCCGCTTCCGGCGTGAACACGACGTATTACAAGATCCTCACGTTCGTCATCTCGGCGTTCTTTGCGGGCCTTGCCGGCGGACTGTATGCCACGTGCTTTTCCTCGCTCACGACGGCGAGCTTCACGTTCACCAGCGCTTCGATCTGGAACTCGACCTTTATCGTCGTCATCGTGGTCCTCGGCGGCATGGGCTCCATGACCGGCTCGGTGCTGGCGGCCATCGCCATGTACCTGCTCAACTACGAGATCAAAAACGGCGCATGGGTATCGGCGCTGCCGGGCTTCGTGCAGACGCTGTTCCAGTTCCCGATGCTGATCTATGCACTCGTGCTGCTGGTCATCATCATTTTCCGTCCCAGAGGCATTCTGGGCACCTACGAGTTTTCGCTCGACCGGCTGCTGTTTGACGGCCGTCTGGCCGAGAAGAGAAAGGCCAAGGCCAAGAAGGGAGGCGCCGACGCATGACCGATACCAGACCCGTTGTGCTCAAAGCGGAGCACCTCGGCATTACGTTCGGCGGCCTGAAGGCCGTGTCGGACTTCAACATGGAGATCCATGAGGGCGAGCTCATGGGCCTCATCGGCCCGAACGGCGCCGGCAAGACCACGGTCTTCAACCTGCTCACCGGCGTGTATGTGCCAACGGAGGGCGCATTTTATCTCTGCGGGCAGAAGCTCAACGGCAAGCAGACCTATCAGGTCGTGGAGGCCGGCATTGCCCGCACGTTCCAGAACATCCGCCTGTTCAAGGCCATGACGGTGCTCGATAACGTGAAGATCGCTTTCACGAAGGACATTCACTACAACCTCGCCGACAGTCTCCTGCGCACGAAAAAGTACTGGAACACGGAGCAGGAGCTGACCGAAAAGGCGATGGAATACCTGCGCATCGTCCATCTGGACGACAAGGCCGGACAGCTTGCGTCCAGCCTGCCCTACGGCCAGCAGCGCAAGCTGGAGATCGCCCGCGCGCTGGCAACGAACATGAAGCTGCTGCTGCTCGACGAGCCGGCAGCCGGCATGAACCCGACCGAGACGGCAGAGCTGCTCTCGTGCATCAATACCATCCGCGATACGTTCCATGTGGCCATTCTGCTCATTGAGCACGATATGAGCCTGGTCATGCGCGTCTGTGAGCGCATTCAGGTCATCAACTTCGGCCAGACGATCGCCGCCGGGCTCCCGGAGGAGATCGCGAGCAACCAGGAGGTCATCGAGGCGTATCTCGGCGAAGAGGAGGCGGACGACGATGCTGAAGATTGAAGATCTGGAGGTGTCCTACGGCGCCGTGCAGGCGCTGCGCGGCATCAGCATGGAGGTCAACGACGGCGAGATCGTCTCGCTCATCGGGGCCAACGGCGCCGGCAAGACCACCACGCTGCACGCCATCACCGGGCTCGTGCCCATCAAGAGCGGCTCCGTGATCTACGACGGACACGACCTGCGCAAGACGGACCCCAGCCGCATCGTCACCATGGGCCTCGCGCATGTGCCGGAGGGGCGGCAGGTGTTCACGCGCATGACCGTTGCGGAGAACCTTGCCATGGGCGCGTATTTCCGCAAGGACAAAAAGGCGATCGCGGACGATCTCGAGCGGGTCTATGCCCGCTTCCCGCGTCTGAAGGAGCGCGCAAAGCAGCTCGCGGGCACGCTCTCCGGCGGCGAGCAGCAGATGCTGGCCATGGGCCGCGCGATCATGAGCGCACCGAAGCTCATCGTCATGGACGAGCCGTCCATGGGCCTGTCGCCCGTGCTCGTGCAGGAGGTGTTTTCCATCATCGGCACGATGCATGAGCTGGGCATCACAATCCTGCTCGTGGAGCAGAATGCGAAGATGGCGCTCGCCATCGCCGACCGGGCCTATGTGCTCGAAAACGGACGCATCACCATGTCCGGCAGCGCACACGATCTGCTGCACGACGACAAGGTCCGGAAGGCCTATCTTGGCGCGTGAATACAGACAGAAAAAGCGCACACACCCGCGGGTGTGTGCGCTTTTTTACGCCGGAGCCGATGATGGGAGATTACCCGTCTCTGTCAGAAGCGGAAAACGCAAGCACCCCCTCGGGCTCAGCCCGAGGGGGTGCTTGCGTTTGCAGGGGTCACGCCTGCGTCTGTTCGCCGCGGCGGGCTGCAAACCGGCGCGACGGCCGGTAGATGAGCAGCGCAATGAAGATGAGCACGGCCGTGGTCGCGAGGCTGATCGGATACACGAGCATGATCGACCGGAACGTGTGGTGCAGCGGGAACACGGTGTTGATCCAGATGATGCGCACGCCGCATACGCCGAAGAGCGTCAAAATCGCCGGCACGAGCGAGATGCCGAATCCGCGCAGGTAGCCGGACAGGATCTCATACGTCAGGCTGAAAATGTACGACCCGAAGAGAATGAGCAGGCGGCTGTAGCCGATCTCGATGACCTGCGGGTCGTTGTTGAAGATGGCCAGCAGGTACTTGCCTGTCAGCAGAACGAGCACGATGGCGATGGCCGAGGCAATGATGTCCTCGCCAAGGCACAGAAACATGGTCTTCTTGCAGCGGTCGATCTTTCCGGCACCGTAGTTCTGGCCGACGAAGGTCGTGCACGCCTGACTGAAGGAGTTGAGCACGTCGTAGGCGATGATCTCAATGTTGAACGCGGCACTCGAGGCGGCCATGACGATGGTGCCGAGGCTGTTGATGGCCGACTGGATGATGATGTTCGACACCGAGAAGATCGCGCTCTGAATGCCGGCCGGCAGGCCGATGCGCATGATCTTGCGGAAGACGGCGGGGTCGATGCGCAGTTGACGGATCTCCACGCGCACCAGATCGCCGTGCAGCAGGCGGCGCAGCAGCAGCACGGAGCTGACTGCGTTCGAGAGGACCGTCGCGATGGCGACGCCGTTGACGTTCATCTTGAGCACGATGACGAAAAACAGGTTCAGGATCACGTTCAGAACGCCGGAGACCGTCAGCGCGATGAGCGGCACCTTCGTGTCGCCGACGCTGCGGAAAATGGCGGCCTCGAAGTTATACAGCAAAATGACCGGCATGCCCAGCAGGTAGATGCGCAGGTACGCAAGCGCGAGCGGGTACACATCGTCCGGCACATTGAGCAGGCCCATGAGCCCGGCCGCGATGAGCTGGCCGAAGACCGCCACGAGCACGCCGCCGATGAGCGCCGTGACGATGGAGGTGTGCACGGCACGGTGCACGGTCTCACGGTCGCCGCGGCCGATGGCGTTGGCGATGACGACGTTCGCGCCGAGCGCGATGCCGATGAACAGATTCAGAATCAGGCTGATGACCGGGCTGTTGGCGCCGACAGCGGCCACGGCGGCCGTGCGCATGTCGCCCGTGAAGTTGCCGACGACGGCGATGTCGGCCGCGTTGAACAGCTGGCCGAGAATGCCGGTCGCGGCGACGGGCAGGGCATAGCGCGGGAGTTTATTCCAGAGCGGCCCGTTGAGCATGTCCATATGCTGCTGTTTGGTTATTGCCTGCATAATTTCCTCACCTTTTGTTCGAAATGCGTAAAAATCCAAAGACATATCATAAGTGAAGCACAGCCGGGAATCAAGGCCAAATTTGTATAATTTCCTATCAGTTTGCAGAAAACCTCATTGCATTTGCGCGCGCAGCTGCAAAAGCGTGTTCTCCCGGCAAAAAGGAAGACCCTTTTGATAGTCCGAACCCCGCTCCGGGTACCGGAGCGGGGTTGAACGCGGTGCTTAATTGATCTTGAGCGTTTCCCAGAGGCTGTTGACAAAGGTCAGCGTGTCCTGATCAAGGTTGCGGTAGGCGCTGCGGTTGTACGCGTCGCGGAACGAGCCGATGTTGGGGTAGAGGATGGCCATCGTGTCCTCGCCCATGTCGTCGATATACTCCGGGTCGTCGTACACGAGCCGGTTCGGCGAGGCGTAGTAGATATACTCGGCGTTGGCCACGGCGGCCTCGCGGCTGAGCATGAAGTTGATGAAGCACTCGGCCAGCTCCTGATCCCGGCAGCCTGTCGGGATGCACATGGCGTCAATGAAATAGTTCGTGTTCTCGGGGTAGTAGAACTGCAGATCCACGCTGTCGGCCTGTGCATCGCACATCGTGAAGTAATCGCCCGCGTAGTAGGCGGCCACGGCGGCCTCACCGGACTCCATCATGTTATAGATCTCGTCCATGACGTAGCTCTTGACGATCGGGCGCTGGTCGATGAGCGCCTGCAGCGCCTGCTGCCAGTCATTGCGGTCGGTGGTGTTGACGTCGATATTGGCGCGGTACATGGCCGTGCCGAGCGCGTCGCGCGCGTTGTTGAACTGCAGGATGTTGCCGGCGTATTTCGGGTTCCACATCAGATCCCAGCCGCCGGTGTCGGCGGCGTCCACGACGTTGGCATTGTAGATCACGCCCACGATGCCGTAGGTGTACGGCACAGTGTAGGTGTCGTCCGGGTCGTAGTACAGGCCGCGGAAATCCTCGGAAATATACTGATAGTTCGGGATGTTGTCGTAATTGAGCGGCAGGAGCATATCCTCAGCTTCCATGCGCGCGATCATGTAGTCCGACGGGATGACCACGTCGTAGTTCACGGCGCCGCTCTTGAGCTTGGCGTACATGTCCTCGTTGCTGGCGTAGGTGTCGTAGTTGACCTTGACGGGCACACCGTAGGTCGCCTTGTACCAGTCCTCGAACGCAGCGATGGTGTCAAGCGAATCGTCCGAACCGTCGGAGATATACTCACCCCAGTTGTAGACATTGAGCACGCGCATCTCCTGCCGGCTGCTGTAGATGCTGATGCCGGCAATGAGCAGTGC
>ENA-UOJS01001925-UOJS01001925.1-human-gut-metagenome-genome-assembly--contig:-C74-NODE-1925-length-15603-cov-5.778621_pt1 | contig 15603 bp, 8 predicted proteins | sample MGYA00242355_ERZ723902 | MGnify/ENA metagenome assembly ERZ723902 | reverse complement strand
AGAATGACACAGAGGTAGCACGCACCAATTCCTATGTTGTAAACCTTAATATCGCAGGTCATTTTGCTGCTCCGGGCAATCCGGGCAACAATTCAAACCTTTTTCCTCCCGTCAAAATTGGCAACCTGAAAGCTCCATCACGTCAAGTATATGCTACGGATTTTGCAACGACCGGAACTACAGCTGCTTTCCAATATTGCGCTCAAGAACTTACGGGAGTTACACATGCTCAGCGACTGATGGAATCTCATGGCAACAGTACTAATCTTCTGTGTATTGACGGTCATGTTTCTACTGTTCGTCCGCACTTGACGGATGCAAGTTGGGCCAATGAGTTCCGCTGGTGGCGCGAATCCACACGTCGCATTAATGGTAGTTACGAATAATTATTTTTATTTCAGCGATTTGATATCTTTTAGACTTGAAAAGAAAGATTTAGCAGGATATCCATGAATCACAAATATTTTGTAATGTTATTTAGCTTTCTAGTATGTTTGGGGGGATACGCGCAGCCGTCAGCTCGGGTGATGCTGGACGATTTTACGACCATTACGTCTTGGCAGAATATGGGAGGTACTGAAAATCCGGAAGAAAATATTTACTGGAGTCGCTGTGGCAGTTTCAAAGATGTTTCACGTTCCGACGGATACTGTGCAAAGCTCTCTTTTGATGTAATATTTCGAGAAGCTGAGTTCGGAGTAGGCAATAATCGTGTTTACATCCAGAAACTGGATAAGAATGCAGAAGGTATCCGATTGCAGGTCAATCCTTGTGGTTTCAACACTCGTTTTACGGCTGATCTCAAATTGAGTGACGGACAGTTAATCCGTACTGTTTATGTACCCGCCTTCGGTGATGGTTGGCGCGAAATCTTCATCCCTTTTCCAAAAGAGAAAATCGCCGGGCGTCATCCTTTCTCCGTCTATCGGCTTGTGGTATGGTTTTCCGGCCCGGCCAAAGGAGAGATCTTTTTCGACGATGTCGCGGTGGATTTCAAAAAATTGCCGAAAGATCTCGCGCCGCTCACCGCCGAGCCGGTTTATCGCAAACTCGGCTGGCGTCCCGGCGAGCAGGTGATGCCGGAATATTTGTTCCGTAACCGCCTCTCCACGCCGTTTTCCGGCGAAATCACACTAAAGGGAGCCGGAAAGGAATTCACCCGGAAGATCGAGCTTCCTCCCTATGGGTTTTGCTATCAGAAGTTCGATTTCGGTCGTTTTGATGCTTCTGAACCCCATCCGGTCACCCTTGCACTCGGCGGCGAAGTATTGCATTTCGGTTGGATCTCGGTTTTCAAACCGAATAACGGCCCGATCAATAAACGGCCGATGTGGTTTTCCGTCGAAGATCAGGAGCTGAACAACTGTTATGAAGAGGGGGTGTTACACGCTTCGTGGTTGCCATTGCTTGGTGTTGACATGATTCGGGCCGGCTTGATGGGCAATGCCCAGATGTCCAAAGGGAAACTGCGTGCCGAGGCATTGCGCAAACTCTGGGCTGCCCCGATCAAGGCGGGAGTAAGGTTGCTGATTGATTATGCAGGTTATGTACCGCCATGGGTAATCAAGCCGAATCCCACTTCACCATTGGATTGCCGTTGGGAAGAATTCGACGTATTGATGACTGACTTCGCCAAATTTTTCGGTACTATGCCGGAAGCACGATATTTCGAATTCATTAATGAACCAAACCTTAATCATTCTCAGACAATGACAGATGACTATTTGACTGCTCTAAGTCGTTTGTATCCAATTTTCAAGAAATATGCACCGCATGTAAAAATCACCACTGGCGGCTTCTGTCCAGCGGTTCCCGGTTCGCAACCGCAGTTCATTGAACGCCTGTTGGCCAAGCCGGAGATTTTTGACGTCATCGCCTATCATGAACACGGTAATTATTCCCATTATCGCGTTACATTTGATATCGTAAAAAAAAATGCAGGAGCTAGACATAAGCCAATTATCAATACAGAAGCGGCTGCTCGTTCCTTTATGACTACGCCGCAGGGATTCTACGATCAAGCCGATCAGTTGGTTCGGAAGATTACTTACAGCAAGGCAGTTGGTATGGAATATTACAATTGGTTTCTGCTGCAGGATTATTGGGATAAAATGATTGGTGCTGATGATACTTTCAGTTTAGTTACGGTCTATAATCAACCGAAACCTTCCTTTATGGCTTATGCAGAACTGATTCGACAACTTTCCAACCGTGATTTCAGCGGAATGGTGGAACTGGACCCACTGTTGGAAGCCTTTTGCTTTACCGGAGAAACAGACGACGTGATTGTTGTTTGGAAGAAACGTCAAATAAAAGGATTTAAATTTGTTCTTCGCTCCGATGTTCCTGTTCTTCGCACTGATATTTACGGCAACAGTCAGACTTTGGAACCACAAAATGGTTTGGTGACAATAGAGAGTGCGGATCTGCCTTTTTATTTAAAGGCACCGCATGGAAAAATTCGGGCATTATCACGACTTCTTTCTTTTCAGAATGGATTGGCTGTGTTGCCCGGAGAACGCGTGAAATCGATTGTAACTCTCTTGAATCCTTTCCCGCAGATGTTACATTATCAGTTGAATTTTGCCGGACGTACTTTTTCAGGAGAACTTCAGAAAGGAAAAAGTAAAGATATTCAGGTCGATTTTATAGTCCCTCCGGAACAGATTCCAGGTGAAAGTGTGATTTCTGCCAAACTGATCTTCACAAATAAGGGGAAGATCATTTTTGAAGATTCATTGGCGATTCCGTATGTTTGTTGTATCAGAATTCCAAAAGAAGGTAGTTCTCCTCAAAAAATTATTCTGGATTCTCCTGCTGCATTGCGTGAATTGGTATTTGTACCGACTATTCCGCGCTGGAATGGAAAAAAGGATCTTTCAGCTACACTCTTCTTCAGTTGGTCTCAAAAAGGATTACACGTGAAATGTTGTGTAGTTGATCAGGAACACAACGGGAGGCAAGCTGGAGAACAGATTTGGCAGAATGATAGTATTCAGTTTGCAATTAATCCGATTAATGGTAAAAAATGGAGTGAATATACTTTCTCTTTGACAAAAGACGGAGCTATTGGCTGGTGTCATTACCCGCCGAATGGATTCAAATCAGGAAAAGTAGAGGATAATTATTCTATCTCACGGAAAAATAATGTTACTGAATACAATTTTACAATTCCGCCGGAAAGGCTCAGCTTCGATTTGAAAAACGGAACTACATTTCGTATAGCATTGTTAATCAATGATTGTGATGGAGGTATTCGTTCGCGAACGATGCAGTTATTTGAAGGTATTGATGGCCCCAAAGAGCCGGGAAAATTTGGCCTTGTACGGCTTGTACGATAGGTTACATCCTTGGATATTTATTCGGTCCGGCGTCCTGCCGCGTGGCTTCCCGAGGTCCGGCGTCCCGACTATGCGGCGGTTCCGGCTTATGCTCCGGTCTGCGAACGGCTCAAGGTCGCGCCGGAGCCGGGGAAATGGGAGTATCTCGGGAGCTTTGAGGAGGTGCTGGTGAAAAAGCCGGCCCCGCTGGGCAAAGTTCCTTTTATGGCCGATCCGACCGCCGCCGCCGCGCTGGCGCAGATCGGCCGCCGCCTCGGCGGAGATGAACGCGACGGCAGGAAGGGGCGCATGCGCAAGGATTTTGACGATTTTGCGGTGCATACGGTCAAGGTTTATGCCGGTTACGTGCTTAAGACAATGCGTGAATTCATGCCGGATAAACTCATCGGCAGCAACCGTTTCATGGGCGCGTCGACCGAGGCGATGCTGGAAGCGTGGAAGGATTACGACCTGATCGCATGGAACTCCTACCCGATGTGGGTCTGGAAGGATGCGACATACACCGGCCGTCAGCTGGCCGAAATCCGGAAGGCGCACCGGGTCACGGGCAAGCCGGTGATGCTGACCGAATGGGGCGTTCAGGCGCTGGATGTGCGCATGGCGTCGCCGTCGGCGCAGCTGCTGACCCAGAAGGAACGCGGCGAGGGCTACGGCAAGGTGGTGAAACAGGTCGTCGAAACCTTTCCCTTCGTCGTCGGGATGGTCAACTTCGGCTATCAGAACCTGGCGGACAGCGAAGGGCAGGGCTGGGGTGTGGTGGACAATGAGGGGCGGCCCTATCATGACTTCATCTCCGGCATCGTCGCGGCCAACCGATGGCTTGACGAATATTTCGTCGGTAAATGACCGATAACGGAAGTTCAGATTCCGCCGGCTCCGAATTTCGGAGCCTTTTTTATTGCAACAAGCTGGCATTTCGGAAAAATGGGAATATTGTTTGGAATAAACGGAAATAAGGCTAAGTTTTTTTATCCTGGTCACGTCTTATTCTTCAGTGAAACTCCGGGAGGTCAGGTGTGGGATTGAAATGGATTATGGCGGCGGCGATGCTGCTGGTTGCGACAAACTTTGTCATGGCAGCAGCGGTTCGGGTGGCAGTGGTGGGGGAAGAGGAGACTGTCCGGGAAATTCGTTCCCGGCTGGAAGCGGAACAGGATATCGTCCTGGCGGAGTGGAAGGATGCTCCGGAGGTTTCCACCTTGTATGATCCGAAAATTGCCGCGTATCCGCTGCCGGAGGCGGATTTTCTGATCGTGGCGGCCAAAGAGCGGCTGGTGGCGGTTCTGAATCTCCGTCACTCCTATCTCGCCGCCGAATTTTCCCCCGGCCGGGAGCCTGTCGAAACGGCGCAGCGGGTTCTGGAACGCATACGCAAGGCCGCAACTGCGGAACAGAGCGGATACTTCTGGAGTGTGGTGATTGAAGAACCGCATCGGCTGACTTCGGGTACCGGCGGAGGAAACGCGCCGGAACTTCTTTCGGCAGGGCTGGAGGAGCACTGGTTGAAAGAGCCGTCGTGTCTGGTGATCGATCGGCATGAGCCGGAGAAAAGCTGTGCCGAAGGAGGCTTTTTCCGGTACTGTTTCCCGATTCGGCTCAATAGCTGGGTGGTGAGGCTGCGCGAGGGAAAGAAAAACGGTTTCTATCTGGAGGCGGCTTCTTTTTTCGGCCGACGGATGTTTGTCGCTTATACGAAGGAAGTACCGGTTACGCAGGAAACCGCGGTGCAACTGAAGGAGTTTGACGCTGGTCTGAAACTGTTTTTAAAACGGAACGGAGCGGAAAAATCACCGGAACGGCAATCGTATCCGAATACTCTGTCGGGTTACCGGGATCAATTGGGGAGGCTGCACATTTTTTCCGACCGCTGGTTCGATCTATGGGCGGCGGCGATCAAAAAATATCCCTATTATTCCTGGGGAGGGGAATTAACCCTGAGAAGCGGTGGCGAACAGGCTGTTGCAAATTCTGCGTATTCCTCCGACCATGCGTTCGCCATGGCCAGAAAATGGTTGAGCGGGATGCGTGAAATGAGGCTTCGGCATGCAATACCGAAAATGGATCCCACCGGTTTGGTCGCACTCTCATTGCAATGCAATACTTTTCCCAGATTCGGCAAGAACAGGAAACTTCCCGATATCGATTGGGACGCGATCAAGACATTGGCGGCGGAGGCGCGCCGGGAGTACCGGTTGTGGTATCGGGCACGTTTCGGGCTGAAGTATGACCCGGAGCGCGGGCTGCGTACCGTCCCCGAACTGCAGGCGTATTTCCGGGAATTGGAAAATGTGGGGCTGAGAGAACATAACTACTATTCGCTTCAGGATTACTATGACGGCCTGTCCGAAGTGATTGCGGAAGAGATCCGGGCTGCCGATGCCTTTCTGACGGCGGAGGATACTCCGGAACGGCAGCGCGGAATTCCGCCGATCGGCCAATTCATTCTGAGTGAAAGTTTTTCGACAAATACGCAGACGGCTGTTCCGGAGCGGCGGATACTCTACGAGCAGATTGAAGCCGCGCAGCGTTCAAAATCCAAACTGATCCGCCAGCTCGGCTGCTTCTGGCAACTTCACAGAGAACAGGATAAAGTGGAATACCGTCCCGATGAATCACTGAAATTATTCCGGGAATATTGCCGGCTGGTGAAGGAAATCTACGGCAGGGAAGCCCCCTATCTGGCTGTGGTGAATAATAAATTGGAAATAAAAGGGGGAAATTTTTCAATTGTGCAGAAGAAATTTGAGGCGATTGCGGCTGAAGTATTCGGCGATGATACGGATTTCCTGCCGTCAGAACGGGAATTATATGAATTGAACGGTTTGGGGAGAGTGCCGCCCCGGCAAGTGGAAAAATTTCTGCCGGTGGTCAGGGAGCGCATGGATTTCTATCTGACTTCAGCGGCCGGTAAGGAACTGCAGTCCATTTTTAACAGCATGGCTTTGGTGGGAGATAATTATTTCCTGCAGCATGATGCAAAAGAGCGGCGGGAGCTGGTTGAAAGATTCAATTCAAAGGTTGAACTTTCAACCCCAGTTCCGTGGGGTGACCGGGGCGTAATTCTGAATTCCATTATGCGGGGAGGGATGATCTATCTGGTAGGGTTCCGGGAACGGCAGCAGTTGATAACACTGTACCGGTTCAATCCGGAAAGCAGACAACTGGATTTTTGTGCCTCGTCTAAAGTGGATCTGGACCATGCCGGCCGTTTCGGCAGGGGGATTGTGGATACTTGCGGCATGTTTGATGTGGAAGGGGATTATGCCGTCTGGATGAGAGAAAAAGAGGGAGACGGTTTCCGCCCGGATGGCAATGTGTTTCGTCCCGGAATTCCGAAGGAAAGGGTTCATGTTTTTGATTTGAAGGGGAAAAAAGCATGGACTCTTACGGACTTTCCACGCAATGGCCTGAGGTCAGTCGCGTTGCTCGGCGGCAAACTCTATATTGCACTGAATTCCGCAAACAATACGAATTCCATGCTGGTTCGTTGCGATTTGTCCGGAGATAACCGGGAAGTCCTTTTCGATACCGGCCGGGAGGAAGAACAGAACAGTTTCGATGCACGCGATCCGTTCTCAAGTTTTCAGCTGAGGAGCAACCCTTTTCGCGGGCGGCTGCTGCTGTTTGGAAACTCCGTATTGTATGAGATGGATCCGAATACCATGGAGGCTTCTGAAATTTCCGATGAAACCCTTGGCGGAAACAGAACGATTGTGGGTGATGAAACACTCTATATTCCCGGAATGGATTGCCGTTATTTAACTTATAATCTGAAATCCGGAAAATTGCAGCGTGTGGCGGTTTTCGATTGCAGTTCCACGGGCGTAAAAGAGCAGGATTTGCTTCCGTATCAATGGCGCCTGAAGTTCAATTACTCTTATGCGGGGATTCCTGCGCGTGCACTGGCATTTGTTCTGCAGGGGAATCGGATGCTCCAGCCGAGAGAACAGATGGTGCTGATTGATCTCGATCGTATTGAACAATCGCCGCCAGTGCTGGTGCCGCGACAGTTCAATGCCTCGCCGGCAGACGCCTATCCGGCAAAAGATGGAAAATCCTTCTGGCTGGTTTTGCCGGAGGGAAAAATTCAGTTGTTGACTCCCAGGTGAGCGGCATGAAGCATTCTGTGAAACAACTGTTGGTGATTGTTGTGTCAGCCGGACTTTGGAGTTCGGCTGTCGCTGAAGAACTGCCCAAAGTGGCGATTGTGGGGGATTCCGCACTTGTGGATCTGGTGTATGCCCAGTTGAGTGCGGAAGAGAATTTCGAGTTGCTGGAGCGCGATAAGATCCGGCTGATTCTTAAGGAGCAGAAGTTGGCGGCCTGGAACAGTTCCGAGTTGATCCGGCAAATTCCGCATGCGGATATCTTAGTGGCGTTTGAACCGGCTAATGCTGCGGCGAAACGTGTGATCATCTTCAATGTCCGGAACAGCTACAGGATGGCGGATTTCCCGCTGCCCGACAATACGGAACAGGCTGCCGTTGACACCGTTGCCCGACTGCGAAAAAGCATGACCGGTCAAATCCGCCCGGCGACGCTGACCCTGGGGATTGTCCGGATCGTGGATTCAGGGGTGCCGCAGCGCTATCAGGGGAAAATCGACGAGTTTGCCTCTGCTTTGGAACAAGCCATGGGAAAAGCCGAATGGATTGTTGTTCTGGAACGGAATCATTTGAAACAAGTCAACCGGGAGCGGGAAATTTCCCGGGAACATTTTCCGTTGACTCCGTCTGCCTGCCTGATCGGATTGGAATTTACGCCGGGAAAACGCCCGGAAATCACACATTGTACCGTGCGGCTGATTGACCGGAATGGCAAAGTTTTGGAAAAAATCCATGCGGAGAATGTGTTTGAGGATATTCCTGAGAGCGTGCGCAAACTGATCCCTGTGATTCAGCAGAAAGCACTGAAAGTTGTCGAGGAGAAAAATCGTGCAATCCAAGCAGGAGCCAGAACGAAAGCAGCAGTTGCCGAACATGAACAGCAGGAAGAAGCGAAACGCTACTATGAAACCTATCTGAAACTCTGTTCCAGCAGATATCAGGAAGCGCGGGAGGCTTTGGAGGCTGCGATTGCTCTGGCCCCGGACAATCAGAGGTATCGCGCTGCACATCTCAGGCTCGGCTGGGAGAAAAGTCCGGAAGATCCGGCTGAATACCTTCAATATCAACAGGAACGTCTGGAAGAAATGCGGCGTTATGAGCGCAATACGAAAGGCCAATCGTATTTTGCTTCGGATTCGTATTTCCCGTTGTTTGCCCGGCCTTTTCCGAAAGAATTCAACAGGGGGCGGGAATATGTGGGCAACCGAAGACCCACAGAGGCGGAGTGGCTGGCGGAGATGAATCTGGCGGAGGAAGTTCGGGAATTTTTCTGGAAAGCCGGTATGACGCGTCTGAAAGGGACAGAGCCGGCAAATCTGTGTGAACTCTATTACTATCTCGGCCTGATTGAGCGTATTTATCTGGCAGAACGGCTTTATGTGGATTTTGAATCTTACAAGCTGGCGGTCAGAAAGGGGGTTCGGATGGGAATTGAGGCAGTTGAACGTTATGTGAAACAATATGGGTACGCAGAAACGATGAAACAGCGCAGGAAGTTTGAGAATCTCGCCTGCCCGCTATATGACCGGAAGTTATTCGAAGCGGATCCGGAAGGCGCTGTTTCAACTCTTGAAATGGCGAAACGCTCGCCGCAGCAGGCGATCCGGAAATATGCGGTGATGCTGGAATTCGCGTGGCGCATCAAGCAACTCACCCCTGATACTCCGGAGAATTACCGGCGTGTTGTGGAAGCATGTTATCTGGAATACCGCAAGCAATTTAAACAGAATCCACATTTATTTCTCTGGAACTTGAGTACTCCACAGGTCCAGGGAGAAGTCCTGGAGCGAATCCTGGAAGAAATGGAAGAAAAATTCTGGTATCTTGCTCCTGAACGGTAAGATATTTTTCCGGCATATGATGAAAATCTTTCGATTCCTGTTTCCGGGATAGCGATGTATCCACTGGTTTATAATTTGCAATAATTGGTTTTTGTGTTTTATTAATGACAGATGAGGAGTTCCCCAAATGCGGGAAATAAAAAGAGGAGAATCTGTCATGAAAAGCAAACCGTCATCGGAAACGCCGTGGTTGACCGCGGACACTCGCAAATTCGTCAAAGCACTGGAAAAGCAGGGCGGGCCGCCGCTGTACAAGCTGGCGATTCCGGATGCGCGCCAGGTATTGCTGGATGCCCAGTCCGGCAAGATCAAGGCCCCGGCCGTCGAATCCGAAGATTTGAAAATTCCGCTGGGGAGCGGTTCGGTCGGCGTACGGCTGGTCCGGCCCGAAAAAGCCGGAGGAACGCTGCCGCTGATCTGTTATTTTCACGGCGGAGGCTGGATTCTCGGCAACCGCGATACCCACGACCGGCTGGTCCGGGAGCTTTGCGCCGGAACCGGCGCAGCGGTGGCGTTTGTCGAATATACACCGTCCCCGGAGGCGGAATACCCGGTCCCGCTCAAACAGGCTTTCGCGGTGCTGCAATATCTGGCCGTCCACGCCGGTGAGCTGAAACTCGATCCGGAGCGGATCGCGGTCGCGGGCGACAGTGTCGGCGGCAATATGGCCGCAGCGATGACCCTGATCAGCAAGGCGAAGAAAGGGCCGAAAATCATTTTCCAGGCTCTGTTCTATCCGGTTACGAATGCGAAATTCGACACCGATTCCTACCGGAAGTTCGCGGAAGGGCCGTGGCTGACCCGCCGGGCGATGAAGTGGTTCTGGAACGCTTACGCGCCGGACCGCCGTTCCCGCAATGAAATTACCGCGTCGCCGTTGCGTGCTTCGCTGAAGGATTTGGCGGGGTTGCCTCCGGCTCTGGTCATCACGGCCCAGAATGACGTGCTGCGTGACGAAGGGGAGGCATACGCTCAGAAATTGATGGAAGCCGGCGTCGAAGTCACGGCGTTGCGCTGCAACGGCACGATCCATGACTTCATGATGCTGAATGCGTTGGCGGAATCCGCTCCGGCGCGTCTCGCGGTTTCTGTAGCTTGTGATGCGTTGCGTAATGCTTTCCGGCAATGAATTCCTCTGGAGAAAATCAGAGATAATGGGGATTTCGTTCCGGCAGGAGCGAAATCCCGGTATTGCATGCCGGTCACACCGGGATCAGCCGATGAAATCCAGCTCTGTTTCAAGCATGGTTGGGCGGCTGAAGTCGAAGCTGCGCACTTCCCGCCGTCCATCCCGCCAGTGGATCGTCAGTTCGAGCACGCCGGCGCCACGGAGGCGCTCGGTGCGGCGGAAAGCTCCGGCACCGGGAAAGAGGCGCGGGCCGGGGCGTTCCACTGGCCGCTGTACTCTCCGCCGGGGCCTTTGACCCGGACACCGCAGAGTTCGGCAAGATCGCCGCCGTTCCACAAGGCGAGGGCGTTCCATTCGCCTCATTTCCGAATTCTTCAAAAACACCGCATCCGGTCAACGTACCGACTGCCGCCAAAGCGGTAAAGAGAAGATAAATTTTTTTCATGACTATCAATCCTTTTTATTTTACGTTCCAGAAAATCACGAGCGGCGGCTTCCGCACGTCGTTCCTCCGTGATTTTCGCTCCGCTTTCATCCCGCAGGATCATTGCCTTGCGTTTGTGATCCTTCGTCGTATACTGGAGCAAGTAGACTCCATTTTCTTTATATACCCGTCCAGTTCCTCGTGCACGGCGTTTCTGCTTCATTGCTACCTCCGTATTGGTTGGTGTTGAGTTTTCCCGTCATGGGGAGGCATGGTCAAAGCTTTCTTTTTCATTTCTTGCTTCCTTCTGTGACACGCAACGGTTTTCCGGTATCGGGCAATGACGGGAAATAACATCCGGTTCAGGAGAACACAGTACAGGCCTTTTCGTGTTTTGTGATAATACAGCCCCTTTGGAACGCATTATTTTTAATATTCGATATCGCACTCAATTCCTGTTGTAAAAAAACTGGACGCCCGTTCGGTTCTCCTTTCGGGTTCCTGTTGATTTGATAACGATATCAAATCGCGTTGTTCCAATTATGAACCGGAAAGTCCGAAATGTCAGTACCCCGATTGAAAAAATCCGCTTCTTATTCCGGTCTGGAGCGCAATTCCGGTATGGGCTGCATGATGGAGGGGAATGGAAAATTTTAACGGAAATCCGAACTATTTGCGATATCCCGCTTGACACTCCCGATTTTCCGGTCTATTATTGAATAAGGTCCGCCTGAAAGCGGGCTGAAAGTAAGTTTTTTGAAACAGGAAGAGCAGCATCATGGAGTCTATTGCATCCCGCAGGAAACAGCTTTTCGATTTGATCGTCGCGAACGAGGCCTACGGCATTCAGCGCCGGGCCGAACCGATCGTGAAATTTGAACTCGGCGAGGAGCGGGCCGCCAACGCCGGGCTTCGCCATCTTTCCGGCTGGTTCGACCGCCCTCATCCGGACGGGCAGCCGTTGCGCGAGGAGTCGGATTTCACCGCCCAGAAGATCGCGCTGGCGCTGGCCCGCTACCGGGAACGGCTCGAAGAAGATACTGTGGCGGCGGTGCGCCGCTTTTTTACGCAGTTTGATTTTTCCAGCACCAATCCCGCCGAGAATCAGCTGGTGCGGTTTCGCGCGGCACGGCTGGTGGCGGGAAAACAGTTTCCGGATGCGGTATTTCCGGCGTTCGGGAACCGTTCCGGTGCGGAGCTTGCCGCTGAGGATGCGGCGTTCCTGAAGGAATTTATCCGTTCGCGCGCCCGTCGCGGCCGGGGTGAGGCGGATTCTTCGTGCTGTCTGGTTTCGATCTGGCAGAGTCTGTTGCTCTGTTTTGATCATGCGCAGGATGAGGAGCTTTCCCGCCTGGCCGGGAATATGATGAATCTTCTGCTGGCCGGATTTTTCCAGAAATCGCCGGACGGCTGCTGCGGCGGAGCGCAGGGGCGGATCGGCACCGCCGAGGCGCTGGACCATGCCGCCGCCGGAATGTATGCGCTCGGCTATCTTTACGGCGGCGTGGGCTGCCCCGAGCTGATCCGGGAATGTCTGGTCGATGCGGTGCTGTCGAAGTTTGAGCCGCTGCCGGAGGTGGCCGCGGTCGCGCTTTGGAAGCCGGACGGCGAAGCGGTGATCCGCGAGAGCGGCGAGGGCAGGGCGCAGTACACGCTGCGCAGCGCCGATTATGTGATCGGTTCGATCGTCCGGCAGGAGCGCCGTCCCGAAGTCAGCGACGGCCAGCATGACTGGGATGTGACCTTGCGCGGCGGTTCCACCCGCAGCCGGATTTTCAGTCATCATCCCGGCAATGCCGACGGCCACGGGTGCTGGACCGGCGATGCGGGATGCGGCTGCGCCCAATTCTTCCAGAACCGTTCGGCGGTGCTGGCGCTGTATCATATTCCGGCGGATCAGCCGTGCCGCTACATTCATGCGTACCTGCCGAAAATGGAGTTTCTGGATGTGGTGGAAACCCCTGAAATCATCTTCGTTTCGACGCCCGGCGCGTATGCGGCTTTGATCCTGACGACTCCGTGGCGGTGGACCGGCGGTTACGAGTACCAGGACCGCGAAATCGTATGCGACGGAACTGTGAACGGTGTGATCTGCGAAGTGGCGGAGGCCTCCCGCTATCAGAGCTTTGCGGAATTTCAGGCGGAAATTCAGGAGAATACCTGGTGCCTCGATCGCGACCATCTGCGGCTGACTTATGTTTCGAAGCAGTGCGGAGCGATGGAGCTGCGGGCCGACGGCTCCCGCTGGCAGGACGGGATTCCGGTAAGTGCGGATTACCCGTTGATCGATTCGCCGCTGATTCACTCCGACTGGGATTCCGGCGAAGTAACACTGACCGTACCCGGCTTTGCGCCGCTCATACTGACATTTTAGAGAAGCGGCCGGAACTTCGTTTCAGCAGGAGCGAAATCCCGGATGGCGGTACTTGACCGCAAAAAAACGCCCGGCGGATTTCCGTCGGGCGTTTGGTGTTTCCAGAGGGCGGAACTATTCGTCCAGTTCCTTCAGGGCGGCCTTGCGGCTCAGCCGGATCTTGCCGGAGGGATCAATGTCGATCACCTTGACCGTCACGAACTGGCCTTCTTCGCAGATATCGGTGACTTTGTTGACGCGGTAGTCCGCCATCTCGGAGATGTGGAGCAGACCGTCCACGCCCGGCAGGATTTCGACGAACGCGCCGAAATCGCGAACGGTCACGACCTTGCCGCGGTAGATCTTGCCGATTTCGGCTTCCGCGGTGCTGCCGAGGATGCGTTCCTTGGCGGCTTCGAGGTGCTCCTTGTCCGGGGCCATGATCTTCACGTTGCCGTCGTCGTCGATATCGATGCTGGTGCCGGTTTCTTCGGTGATCGCGCGGATGTTCTTGCCGCCGGGGCCGATCAGGGCGCCGATCTTTTCCGGATTGATCTGGATCACTTCGAGACGCGGCGCACGGCTGCTGATCTCTTCGCGCGGCTTGGCGATGCACGCCTCCATCACGTCGAGGATCTTCATCCGGGCGATCCGGTTGCGCTCCATGCCTTCGCAGAGCAGGTCGATCGGAATGCCGGGCAGCTTCAGGTCGAGCTGGAAGCCGGTGATGCCGTCACGGGTGCCGCAGACCTTGAAGTCCATATCGCCGAAGTGGTCTTCCGCACCGATGATGTCGGTGAGCAGCAGCCGCTCGCCGTTGTCCCCGGTCACGAGGCCGCAGCTGATGCCGGCCACCGGGGCGGAGATCGGCACGCCCGCATCCATCAGCGCGAGAGTCGCGCCGCAGACGGAAGCCATCGAGGTCGAACCGTTGGAGCTCATGATTTCGGAGACGCAGCGAACCACGTACGGAAAATCCTTCGGCACGACCTTGGAGACCGAACGCTCCGCGAGATTGCCGTGACCGATTTCACGACGGCCGGGGCCGGTGATGCGGCCGACTTCGCCGACGCTGAAATTCGGGAAATTGTAGTGCAGATAGAAACGCTTCTTGGTGATGCCGGTTTCGCTGGTCAGGTCGTCGGCTTCCTGCGCGTCCTTTTCGTTGCCGAGGGTCGCGAGCACCAGCGCCTGGGTTTCGCCGCGCGAGAAGAGCGCGCTGCCGTGAACCACGGGGAGCACGCCGACTTCGGCGGAGAGCGGCCGGATTTCGGTGGTCGAACGGCCGTCCGGACGGAACTGCTTCTGCAGAATCACGTTACGGGTGACGGTGCGAACCAGGTCGTCGAAGCCCTTCGCGGTCTCAAGGCCGAACTGGGTGTCGCTCATATCGGCGAACTGTTCGCGCAGCGCCTTGCGGGCGTCGTCGCGCAGCGCATCCATCGCGACCATGCGGTCTTCCTTGCCCGGGATGGTGCAGACCGCTTCGATGCGGTCGGCGCAGAAGGCTTCGATGCCCTTCATCAGGGCTTCAGGAACCGGATAGAGCTTATATTCCTTTTTGGCGCGGCCGGCCTTTTTCGCCAGCTCGATCTGCGCGTCACACTGTTTTTTTACTGCCTCGTTGGCGAGGTACATCGCCTCCTTCATCTGCGCTTCGCTGACGAAATCGGCTTCGCCTTCGATCATGATGACCTGGTCGGGCCGGCCGGCGTAGATGAGTTCGAGCTTGCTCTGCTCCATCTGGGCGCGGGTCGGGTTGATCACGAACTGACCGTCGACAAGACCGACGCGCACCGCGCCGATCGGCCCTTGGAACGGCAGGTCGGAGAGCATCAGACTGGCGGAGGCGCCGACCATCGCGAGCACATCCGGCTCATTCACGCCGTCGGCGGACAGCAGAACGCTGGAAATCTGCACTTCATCGAAGAAGTAGTCGGGGAAGAGCGGCCGGATGGGGCGGTCGATCATGCGGCAGGTCAGGATCTCCTTGGTGGAGGGACGGCCTTCGCGCTTGATGTAGCCGCCGGGGAACTTGCCCGCCGCGGAATACTTTTCGCGGTAATCGACCTGCAGCGGGAAGAAGTCGGTGCCTTCGCGCGGCGCGCCGGAGCAGGCGGCGGTCAGGACAATGGTGTCGCCGAGGCGGACCAGACAGGAGCCGTTGGCGAGTTTGGCGACTTTACCGGTGGAAATTTCCATGGTGCGTTCGCCGTCGAACTGAAAAACGATTTTTTCTTCAGCCATGATGTTGTTCGTCCTTTCAAAACGAAATGTTTGATTCTGGAAAAGAACGACTCCGGACGGCTGAAAACGGAACGGGAAAATTCCCGCCGCCGTGTTCCGCATGACTCGCGGAATCCCGGTATCAGTTCCCGGACAATCCTGCCCGGACGCTGATAGCGACCG
>ENA-UOJS01001920-UOJS01001920.1-human-gut-metagenome-genome-assembly--contig:-C74-NODE-1920-length-15633-cov-9.353126_pt1 | contig 15633 bp, 8 predicted proteins | sample MGYA00242355_ERZ723902 | MGnify/ENA metagenome assembly ERZ723902 | reverse complement strand
GGTCGGTGCTGTGCGCCGACCGCGTAATTTTAATGCATCTTGATATAATAGTAACATGATGTGTGTTGACTTTTGGCGTGATAATTGTTATAATTATAATTAATTATCTTATCGGGGGACCGCTCCCGGAAAGGGTACTTTTTATGTCGACTATTATTTCGGGTGGGCTTTACCGCCTTCTTACCGAGCGCTTCGGAGTTGTCGGAGTGCCGGCGCTCCTGTGGCTCATTCCACCTATCCTGCTTTGCGCGGCTGGCGGATATCTGCTGGGGAGCCTCAGCTCTGCGGTCATCGTTTCCCGCGCGCTTTTCTCGGATGACGTGCGTTCGCACGGCTCGGGCAACGCGGGAATGACCAATATGTTCCGCACCTACGGCAAAAAGGCAGGGGTGCTGACCCTTTGCGGGGATGTTTTGAAAACGGTCGTTGCCACGCTGCTCGGTTATCTCTGGCTCGGATATATCGGAGCGTATCTGTCCGGTCTTTTCTGTATGCTCGGACATATGTTCCCCGTGTTTTACAAATTCCGCGGCGGAAAGGGCGTACTCGTTGCGGCTGTGATGATCCTTATGACCGAGCCGCCGGTCTTCCTTGTGCTTATCGTTGTTTTTGCGATAGTGCTTGTGGGCACGCGCATGGTGTCGATGGCGTCCGGGATGGCGGCTTTGCTGTATCCGCTGATACTCAACGGGACCTACGCCGTTTTTTACGGCGACGGCAGCACGGCGGGAATGCGCATACCGATAGCGGTATTCATCACCGTGATGATACTTATCATGCACCGGGAGAATTTCAAGCGTATATATGCCGGAAAGGAACCCAAGGTCCGCTTCCCGTGGAATCATGACGAGCCTGCCGCGGAGCAGGAGGAAGAGCGCGGTCTGTCTGCCGCCGACGATGATGACGGCGCGGAGGAGGATGCTCCCGCCGCAAAGCCGCAGCGGACCGTAAAGAAAAAATCGACTTACGGGAAAAAGAAAAAATGAGTATAGACAAGTGCGATCAGCCGGTGGCACGTGAGAGCCTGCGCTTTGCGGGGCTCGTATGCGAGGCGTCGGCAAAGGGGATCATAAAAAAATGCGGCTTTTCGGTGCCGCGTGACAGCGCCGTGAAGAACGCCCGGGCGCGTTCCGTCACCGTGGGCGGCAGGCGCATGATACAGCTTGAGTCGTTCATGAAGGACGGCAAGGCGCTCCAACGGAATATTCCGGAGGACGATGCGGAGGCGCTCGGCGCTTTTGCGGCAGGCTTTATGCGCGCCAATCTCATTCTTGAGGGCGGTACGGCTTGCGAATATCGCGCCAATGCGAAGGGGAATGCCGCCGTTGTTGGCGCGGGTGCCGTTACCGCCGCGCTCGGCAATGCCGCCGCGTGTGAGGCGGCTCCGGCGGGGAATGACCGCAGCAAGAACCGTCTGCTTGACGGTAGCGAGCCTTTTCTGCGCGCGCTCGGCGTAAGCGATGAACGCGGCAGAGTCTACGACAAAAAACAGCCGAAGTTCCGTCAGATATGCCGTTTTCTTGAGCATATCCGGGAGATCGAGAGTTACCTGCCCGCCGAAGGTGAGCTGCGCATATGCGATCTTTGTTGCGGAAAAAGTTATCTTTCGTTTGCGGTTTACCACTATTTTGCCGTTTTGCGCGGCAGGCGCGTGAGCATGACGGGAGTCGATCTGAAGCCGGATGTTATCGAATACTGCTCGTCGGTCGCCGAGTCTCTCGGCTTTTCGGGGCTTGAATTCATATGCGGCAACGTGCTTGAATATGACAGCCGTGAGCGCGGACTCCCTCAGCTCGTCGTTTCGCTCCATGCCTGCGACACGGCAACGGACATCGTTCTCACCAAGGCAGCGCAGTGGCACGCAAAGGTCATTCTGTCAACACCGTGCTGTCACCACGCGCTGGCGAGGGTGATAGACTGCCCCGAGCTTGCGTTCGTAACGGATCATCCGTTCCTTTCGCGCAAGCTCTGCGATGTGCTTACCGACGCGGCGCGGCTCGCGCGGCTCGATGCCGAGGGCTACGTCACTACGGCTATGGAGCTGACCGATCCCGACGACACGCCGAAGAATGTGCTTCTTCGCGCGGTGCTTGACGACGCCACGGATCCTTCACGTCTCGCGGCTTGCCGCGAGCGCTATGAGTCGATAAGGCGTTTTCTGGCGGCGGGTGATCCGGAGGGGGCGCGCGGCGCTCTCCCCGATGTGACAGACGATTAAAAAAGCGGACCGATATAAATTCTTTGTGCGGAGCGGATAAGGGTCATCGTACCGCACGGAAAGGAATATAAAATGACCTCACTTAATGCCGAAAAGTATCTGAGAGGGCTTCCTCTTAAAAATGACCGCGAAATGTCTGAGCGGTATGCCGCGCTGTCGGCGGAGATGACGGGAATGGCAGAGACCTCCCGCCGTGTGTTCCACATCTGCTGTGACGGACTTTTTTCCGCTCACACTGCCGCTATGCTTGCTGCCGCGCTCCGTTCTGCCGGTGTGAGCAGCGCGTCTGTCGCATTTGACGCACTGTGCGAAGACGATATGCGCCACACGATCGTATTTGTTGACGGCAAACGGGCGCCGGAGCAGGTGTTCTCTCCGGCGGTCCGCGAGCTGCGCGCGGCGATGCGGGCGCACGGAAATATTTCCGGAAGGTACGAGGCGGGGGCGGCGCTTGCGGTCCTTGCATGTCGGAACTCCGGCGCGCGCGTGCTTATTTCGGATGTCAGCGGACTGCCATGCGAGGTGCTGTCCTTGCTGCCGCCGCCATCCTGTGTCGTGCTCGGACCTGTCGATGATACGATCCGTCCCGCACTGCGCAGAATGATATCCAAAAGCACATTTGAGACCGTAAGCACACCGCAATCTCCCGAAATACAGCGTATGCTTACCGATACGTGCGCGGCGGCGGGATGTCGCCTTACAGTGGCGGCAAAGCACGGGATGCCGGGCGGTCCGGAGGTCGGAACGCTCACCTTTGGCGGCGTGGCGTTTTCATACCGCGGCGTAGACGCAAGAATATCGTCGGTGTTCGTTTCCGCCGTGCTTTGCGCGTGCGCGGCTACCGATACCGTGCGCGCCATGCGGCGCTCCGGCTTTGCGATAAGCGATTCGGACATTGCCGCGGGCGTGCGGGTGTCGTCGCCGCTCTGCCACGGAACGGTCGTGTCGATAAATCCTGCGGTCATAGTTGCTTCGGTCCCCGATGACGGAGGACACGCCGAGCGCAGTACCGCGCTGGCGGCTGTCGTTGCCGATATCGCGTCGGCAAAGCAACTTACAGGGAAGAGCGTTACGCTGTTTTTCCCCGGGAGCGGCGCTCCTGCGGACGAGATCGTAAGCGCTTTCGGTGGATGCGGTGTTGAGGTTAGCGCTGTGATACTTGCGGCGGAGGGCGAAAGTCCTGCTGCGGCAGCGCGCAGGGCGGCTTCCGAGATCGTCATAACCGATGCCGAGATAGATGCGCAGGGGGACACGGACGAAGTGCGGTCATACATCATAATAGGTACACGCCGAGAGAACGAGGAGGCGCTTCCTCTTCTTCGCGAGGGTATCAGGCGGACGATGATCTGAGACTCTCGGTGCGCCATGCCGCAGCGGCGGCGCGCCCGCCGAGGGCGAGCAGCGGTCCGATGAACATTCCGGCAACTCCGAATACCGAAAAGCCGAGGTACATCGCGGCGAGCGTTACGAGTGGATGGATGCCGAGCGTTCCGCCGACGATGCGCGGTTCGATGAACTGACGCACCGCTTCGATCACGCCGAAAAGAATGAGCAGTCCTATGCCGAGGCGGAAGTCGCCCTTTATGAATTCGATCGCCGTCCATGGGAGCAGTACCGTGCCGACACCGAGAACGGGAAGAATGTCGATAACGGCAATGACTGCCGAAAGAAGGAAGGCGTAGCCGATGCGCAGTATCGAAAAACCGATAAACAGCTCGCAGAATGTTATTGCCAATATAATAAGGTAGGCTTTTACGTAGCCGACTGCGGTCCTTCCCGCACGTCGGCGCAGCTCGGGCAGATGACGGCGCACGCCGTGGGGAGCCATCCCGGCAAGCGCCGCAAGTATGCGGCGGCGGTCGAGCGCAAAATAAAATCCCGATATCACAGCCACCGCGAGCGAGAGAAGGATAGATGGAAATGCTTTTATCACCGAGGCGGCGAGCGCCGGGATCTCGGTGGTCAGCTTTGTGAGCATATTTCCTATCGCACTGCCGAGGGCGGTGTCAAGTCCGTCAAAAAAGCCGGCAAGCTCCTCCGATTCGCGCAGATGACGGAGAAGCGGAATGCGATCGCCCGCATCGGTGATGAATCCCGCGGCATTGCTTATCATGTCGCTCACCTCGTCCGGGCTTGTCTCGCCAAGGCGGACGAGAAGCGCGACGATCTCGTAAACGGCGCGGTTTACAGCCAGCGCTGTGAGTATGAATATCAGCGCAAGGATCAGCAGCACTGCCACCGAAATGCAAAAACGCTCGGAGATGTGCAGTTTTTTTGCCACTCGCGCGGCAGGCGGTACAGCCGCCGACGAGACGAGCCACGCAAACAGAAATGGGAGAGCCAGGCGCAGTACGTACTTTCCCGCAAAATAGATCGCAGCCAACGCACATATAAGGCAAAACAGCTTAGCCGCAATGCCTTGCCAGTCTGTGCCCGTGTCGCGTATGTTGTTTCCGGTATTCATTTGGTTTCTTCCTTTAATAATGTATTGCCCGCCGCAGGCGGGATCATTTGGTATATTTGATTTTATTGCGCGGTGTGCCCGACGTATTCAGCGTCCGGGCGTTTTTTTCGTCGCGGGCTGCTTCAATGCCGTGCTTTTTTCGGTCGCACTCGCCGCAAGGAATATTTCGGAACGGCGAAACCGGAGTTTTAACTTTATAACTGACTTTATACGCCGCGATGAGTGCGGGTGTCTTTGGAAATATTCCGTTTCCGCCGTGCGGAATGCGGCTGTCGAGGCCGCAAGGAATATTTCGGAACGGCGAAACCGAATTTTCGGCTTTCTTTTTTATATTATACGCCGTTCGAAAAATATTTTTTTAATTTTTTCGCATAATCACTTGACAGGACTTGATTTGAATGATATAATTGTAAACTGCATTATAATCGCTTAATATGTCAAAAAAACGGCTTGCAAAAGGGCGGCGGGTGCTTTCCGGGGGGATCGCACGGGGCTGTCCGGCGGGTCCGGGTCGTGTCGGCGGGGGGACTGCCGTGTGCGGCGCAAAGCAAAGGACATAGCTTTGAGCGTGAAACTACGTTGAATGGAGTGATTGATTAAATGGTCCATACCACAGACCAGCAGCTTGGCAGAAATGTTCTGCGTAAAAGCTTTTCCAAAACGCGAACGACGCTTGAAATCCCGAATCTCATAGAGATCCAGACAAAATCCTACAAGTGGTTCCTTGAAGAGGGCCTTATGGAGGTGCTCCGGGATGTATCGCCGATCGTAGACTACTCCGGCAATCTTTCCATCGAGTTCATTTCCTATTCTCTTGACTCCAAGCCGAAGTATCCGGTGGAGGAGTGCAAGGAAAGAGACGTGAACTATGCCGCGCCGCTGAAGGTGAATGTTCGCCTTACGAACAAGCTGACCGGCGAGGTGAAGCAGACCGATATATACATGGGCGACTTCCCGCTCATGACCGACAACGGCACCTTTGTTATAAACGGCGCCGAGCGTGTTATCGTGTCGCAGATCATCCGCTCACCCGGTATCTATTACGAATCCGATATAGATAAGACGGGTAAAAAGACCTATGCCGCCACAGTTATCCCTTACCGCGGAGCATGGCTCGAGTATGAGATAGACAGCAACGGTGTGATGAATGTCCGTATAGATAAAAACCGCAAGCTCCCGGTGACTATGCTCATCCGCGCTCTCGGTCTTTCTCTTGATGCCGACACCGGCACGCTCAGATCCGACATCGGCAACGATGATGCGATCTATGCCATGTTCGGCGAGGATCCCTGCCTCAGAGCGACCATTGAAAAGGATGAGAGTAACGATCTTGCCGCGCGCAACCGTTCGGATGCCGCGGTGGAATCACTGCGCGAGATATACAAGAAGCTCCGCCCCGGCGAGCCTGTTCAGATCGACGCGGCGATGAACCTCATCAATAATTATTTCTTTGATCCCAAGAAATATGACATAGCGCCCGTAGGACGCTACAAATTTGATAAAAAGCTCGCCATCGGCGCCCGCATTGCCAACCATCGCATTGCCGCCGATATCGTGAACCCCCTCACGGGCGAGGTGCTTTACGAGGCGGGCAAGGTGCTCAGCCCCGAGGATGCAAAGGCAGTCGAGGATGCGGCTGTCAACGAGGTCACACTTGTGCTTGACAACGGCGTGAATGTCAAGGTATTCTCCAACAACACCTGCTGGCCCGAAAAGCTCATAGGCGACGACCTGCATGACTGCGGTGTCCGTGAGAAGGCGCGCACGCCGGTTCTCCTTTCCATAATGGAGGAGTGCGGCGGCGATATCGACGCCGTAAAGGCAAAGGTAAAGGCGAGGATCGCCGAGGTCTGCCCCAAGCACATCACTCATGACGATATTTTTGCTTCCATAAACTATATGCTCGGACTTACCTACGACATAGGTACTACCGATGATATAGACCATCTCGGCAACCGCCGTATCCGTTCGGTGGGCGAACAGCTCCAGAACCAGATGCGCATCGGTTTTTCGAGAATGGATAAGATAATAAAGGAACGTATGACCACGCAGGATACCGAAAAGCTGACCCCCCAGGCGCTTATCAATATCCGTCCGGTGGCGACCGCCATCCGTGAGTTCTTCGGTTCCTCGCAGCTTTCGCAGTTCATGGATCAGGCGAACCCCCTCGCCGAACTGACCCACAAGCGCCGTCTGTCGGCGCTCGGTCCCGGCGGTCTGTCCCGTGACCGCGCCTCCTTCGACGTCCGTGACGTTCACTACACCCATTACGGTCGTATGTGCCCCATAGAGACGCCCGAAGGTCCTAACATCGGTCTTATTTCCTATCTTGCCACATATGCCCGCATCAGCGATTACGGATTTATCGAAGCGCCCTACCGCAAGGTCGATAAGGAGCGCCATGTCGTTACCGACGAGATCGTCTATATGACCGCTGACGTTGAGGACAGATATATCATAGCTCAGGCAAACGAAGCGCTTGACGACGAGGGACATTTCATCAATCCCAAGGTCACGGCACGTGAGCGCAATGAGTTCATCGAGATCTCAAGCGACATGATAGATTTCATGGACGTTTCGCCGAAGATGGTCGTTTCCGCTGCTACGGCAATGATCCCCTTCCTTGAGAACGACGATAACTCCCGTGCTCTTATGGGTTCGAACATGCAGAAGCAGGCGGTGCCGCTTATGGTCACCGAGTCTCCGATAGTCGGTACCGGTATGGAATACAAGGTGGCGACAGACTCGGGCGTCGTTGTGCTTGCCAAGAACTCCGGTAAGGTCGTCCATGTTGAGGCGGATAAGATCATAATCGCCTGCGATGACGGTCACCGCGATCTTTACGAGCTTATCAAATTCAAACGCACTAACCAGGGTACCTGCTGCAACCAGCGTCCTATCGTAAGAGAGGGCGACGTGGTGTCGGCGGGCGACCCGATAGCGGACGGTCCCGCGACGTCGCAGGGCGAGGTCGCGCTCGGAAAGAACGCTCTCATCGGCTTTATGACGTGGGAGGGCTACAACTACGAGGACGCCGTTCTGCTTAATGAAAAGCTTGTGAGAAACGATGTTTACACATCGCTCCACATTGAAGTCTACACCCACGAGGCGAGAGACACCAAGCTCGGTCCGGAGGAGATCACCCGCGAGATCCAGAACGTCGGCGACGACGCGCTGAGAAACCTCGACATCAACGGTGTTGTCAAGAAGGGCACCGAGGTACATGCCGGCGATATCCTTGTCGGTAAGATCACCCCGAAGGGCGAGACCGACCTCACCGCCGAGGAAAGACTGCTCCGCGCCATATTCGGCGAAAAGACCAGAGAAACACGTGACACCTCGCTCCGTCTGCCTCACGGCGAATCCGGTATAGTTGTTGATGTCCGCACCTTCTCGCATGAGCAGGGCGACGAGCTTCCCGCCGGCGTGAACAAGGTCGTTCATGTTTATATTGCTCAGAAGCGTAAGATCTCTGTCGGAGACAAGATGGCAGGTCGTCACGGTAACAAGGGTGTTGTATCACGTATACTCCCGCCCGAGGATATGCCTTTCCTGCCCGACGGAACTCCCCTTGATATCGTTCTTAACCCGCTGGGCGTTCCTTCCCGAATGAACATCGGTCAGGTGCTTGAGGTCCACCTCGGCATTGCCGCACGCAAGCTCGGCTGGAAGATCATGACCCCCGTTTTCGACGGTGCGAACGAGAAGGACATTCTCGAATGCATGAAGATGGCGGGTATGTGGCGTGACGTATTCCCCGGTGAAAATGTTGACGGTAAGGAGACCCGCGAGGTCACCAACCCCGAAACCGGTGAAACGAAGCTGCAGGTCATCGACGGTAAGACCGTGCTTTACGACGGCCGTACCGGCGAGGCGTTCGATAACCCCGTAACCGTGGGTATCATGTATTACCTCAAGCTCCATCACCTTGTTGACGATAAGATCCACGCCCGTTCCAACGGTCCGTACTCCGTTATCACCCAGCAGCCTCTCGGCGGTAAAGCCCAGTTCGGCGGTCAGCGTTTCGGTGAGATGGAGGTTTGGGCGCTCGAGGCGTATGGCGCGGCTTACACACTTCAGGAGATACTGACGGTCAAGTCCGACGATATCAACGGACGCCGCAAAGCCTACGAGGCTATAATTCAGGGCGAAAACATCCCGACGCCGGGCGTGCCCGAGTCCTTCAAGGTCCTTATGAAGGAACTTCAGTCGCTGGCTCTCGATATCCGCGTGCTCAACAAGGACGGCGAAGAAATTTCGCTTTCGAATGTCTGCGTTGACGAGCCGTCGCCTTATCTAAATAAGAACGACGCCGATGCCGTTGACGACGCTGTCGGTCAGACGGTGACACCCGACGACTTTGCCGATCACTTCATCTTTGACGATGAGGATGACGACGAGGATATGGATGAGGAAGATGACGGCGACGAAGATTTTGACGACGGAATCAGCGATGATGATCTGTCAGATAACAACTGACCCAACCGGAGGAAAATGCTTTGGAAAATAATGTATTTGATTCAATCAAAATAGGTCTTGCATCCCCGGAAATGATTAGGGCATGGTCGCACGGCGAGGTAACTAAGCCAGAGACGATCAACTACCGTACTCTCAAGCCGGAGGTGGGCGGTCTTTTCTGCGAGCGCATATTCGGGCCGACCAAGGACGGCGCGTGCGCGTGCGGTAAGTATAAGAATTCCCACAACCTGAGAGAGACTATAATCTGCGACAAGTGCGGCGTTGAAGTGACCACCAAAAAGGTCCGCCGCGAAAGAATGGGACATATCGAGCTTGCGGCTCCCGTGTCTCACATCTGGTACTTCAAGGCATCCCCCTCGCGTATGGCTCTCGTGCTTGACATTTCGTCCAAGCAGCTTGAGCAGGTGCTCTATTTCGCCGAGAACATCGTTCTCGATCCCGGCACGACTCCGCTTGAAAAGGGAATGGTGCTGAGCGAAAAGCAGTATCAGGAATACCGCGAGATGTACGAGAACGAGTTCCGCGTCGGCATGGGCGCCGAGGCGATAAAGGAGCTGCTCGCCGCGATAAACGTAGACGAGCTTGCCGAATCGCTCAAGGAGGAGCTCAAGAATACAACGAGTCAGAAAAAGGCGCGCATAATAAAGCGCCTTGAGGTCATCGAGGCGTTCCGCAAGTCCGGCAATAAGCTGGAATGGATGATACTTGACGTCATCCCGGTGCTTCCCGCCGACATCAGACCTATGGTACAGCTTGACGGCGGACGCTTTGCCTGCTCCGACCTTAACGAGCTCTACCGCCGCGTTATCAGCCGTAACAACCGTCTGAGAAAGCTCATCGAGATACACACCCCCGAGATTGTTATCAGAAACGAAAAGCGTATGCTCCAGGAAGCCGTTGACGCCCTGATAGACAACGGACGCCGCGGCAAGCCGGTCACCGGCTCTTCCAACCGTCCGCTCAAGTCGCTTTCCGAGATGCTTCGCGGTAAGCAGGGACGTTTCCGTCAGAACCTGCTCGGCAAGCGTGTTGACTATTCCGGACGTTCGGTCATCGTTGTCGGTCCTTCGCTTAAGATATACCAGTGCGGTCTGCCTAAGGAAATGGCTCTTGAGCTGTTCAAGCCCTTCGTGGTCAAGAGACTTGTCGAAATGGGCAAGGCGACAAACGTAAAGGATGCGCAGAAGAAGATCGACCGCGCTCAGATAAACAACGACGAGGTATGGGACGCGCTTGAAAACGTTATCAAGGAGCACCCCGTGCTGCTCAACCGTGCGCCTACGCTGCACCGTCTGTCGATACAGGCATTCGAGCCTGTTCTCGTTGACGGCAGAGCCATAAGACTGCACCCTCTCGTCTGCACGGCGTTCAACGCCGACTTTGACGGCGACCAGATGCCGGTACACGTTCCGCTGTCCGCCGAGGCTCAGGCTGAGGCGAGATTCCTCATGCTTTCCGCCAACAACCTCCTGAAGCCTGTTGACGGACGTGCCGTTACCGTTCCTACGCAGGATATGATCCTCGGTTCCTACTACCTGACGATGGAGAAGCCGGGCGAACCCGGCGAGGGCGGAGCATACCGCGACTACAACGAAGCCATTATGGCTTATGCCAACGGTCAGCTTGGCCTGCACGTTAAGATAAAGATCAGAAACGACCGCGAGGTAGGCGGCGTGATGATGTCCCGCACCATCACCACCACCCTCGGACGTATGATATTCAACCGCAACATTCCGCAGGACCTCGGTTTTGTGGACAGAAACGATAAAGAAAAGCTCTTTGACCTTGAGGTCGATTTCATCGTTACCAAGAAGGAACTGGGCGCTATCATCAACGCCTGCATAAAGAAGCACGGCTCGGCTATAACCGCCAAGATGCTTGATGCCATCAAGGAGATGGGATACAAGTACTCCACCCGCGCCTCCTTCTCCATCTCGGTCTACGATATGACAATACCGAAGTCGAAGTCGGAGATAATCAAGAACGCCGAGAACACCGTTGCGAAGATCGGCAAGTTCTATCAGCGCGGCGAGCTTTCCGAGCAGGAAAGATACGAGCGCGTCATCGATATCTGGAACCGCACGACGGCAGAGGTCACGAACGCCCTTCAGGAATGCTTCTCGACCTTTAACCCGATCAAGATCATGTCTGACTCCGGCGCCCGTGGTTCAATGACACAGATGCGTCAGCTTGCCGGTATGCGCGGACCGATGTTCGCTACCAACGGTAAGACGATGGAGATCCCGATCAAGTCCAACTTCCGCGAGGGCATGAAGATATTCGAGTACTTCATGGGTGCGCGAAGCTCCCGTAAGTCGCTTTCCGATACCGCTCTTCGTACCGCTGACTCCGGATACCTCACCAGACGTCTGGTCGATGTATCGCAGGAGGTCATAATCCGCGAGGAAAAGTGCGATACGACGCACGGCGCATGGATCAGAGCGATAGCCGACGGTTCCGCCGCCAAGCCGCTCGAAAGCCTTGAGGACAGACTTGTCGGACGCTTTACGATGGGTCCTGTTATCGACCCCAACACCGGCGAGATGATCGCGGACGACGATGTGATGCTCACCGATGGCATGGTAAAGAAGATAATTGCCGCCGGCATCGAGGCTGTTCAGATCAGAACGGTCATCCACTGCCACGCGCGCAACGGTATATGCGCTCATTGCTACGGCGCCGACCTTGCGTCCGGCAGACTCGTCAGCGTGGGTGAGGCTGTCGGTATCATCGCCGCTCAGTCCATCGGTGAACCCGGTACACAGCTTACGATGCGTACCTTCCACTCCGGCGGCGTTGCCGGTTCGGATATCACACAGGGTCTTCCCCGTGTTGAGGAGCTGTTTGAGGCAAGAACGCCGAAGAAGCCCGCCATCATGTCCGAGATCGAAGGTATCGCCGAGATCGTTCCCGACGAGAACCCCAACATTCAGGACGTTATCGTCACTCCCGCAGACGGCGGTGAGTCGGTCAGATATCAGATCCCCTACGGTCGCCGCATGACCGTAAAGGGCGGAGACCACGTTGCCAAGGGCGACGCTCTGACCGAAGGCTCAAAGAGCCCGGCGGATATCATGAATATCCTCGGACTTGACGCCGTTTACGATTATATCATCAGCGAGACCCAGCGCGTTTACCGTGCTCAGTCGGTTAACATCAACGATAAGCATATCGAGGTCATTGCCCGCCAGATGACGCGTAAAATGCGCGTCAACGACGCAGGCGATACGCCGCTGCTTACCGGCTCCACTGTTTCCATCAACGAGTTTGAGGATGAGAACGCAAAGATAGATGCACGCATAGCCGAGGGCGAGACCGAGGCGCGTCATGCCGATGGCGAGCAGGTACTGCTCGGTATCTCCAAGGCGGCGCTCCAGACCGAGTCCTTCCTCTCCGCCGCATCCTTCCAGGAGACCACAAAGGTGCTGACCGAGGCTGCCATCAAGGGCAAGGTCGACCACCTGCTCGGTCTTAAGGAAAACGTTATCATCGGTAAGCTCATTCCCGCAGGTACAGGTATGCAGTGCTACTCCGACATGGATGTCATTGAAGCCGAGACCGGCGAGGAGCCGATGCACGACAAGGCATCGGGGCAGTGAGCTTCTACGGATCGTCTGAATAATAAGTAATAAACCGCGGAAGAAGCGCGCGTTGTGCATGATGCGCAATATGCGTGCTTCTTCCGGGCGATTTGTTGTTCAAAAGGTAGAAAAACACCTTGCAAACATGCCGTCCTTGACAAAGGGCGGCAAAAATGATATAATATAATGTAATTGTTTGCGGAAAAAATCCCTTTTCGCTTTCAATGCTGTCTCAGGGCGGCATTATTGCCGTATGGAGACATATAAACATATTTCAGAAGAAGGAGGAAGTTAAGTCAGAATGCCAACCTTTAACCAGCTTGTCAGACAGGGACGTGGCGTTAAGGTGAACAAATCGAAAGCTCCTGTGCTTCAGCACGGCTTCAACACCATCGAAAACGCGACTACCGATTTGCCCTCGCCTCAGAAACGCGGCGTGTGCACCAAAGTAACGACGACCAGCCCCAAAAAGCCTAACTCTGCGCTCCGTAAGATCGCAAGAGTACGTCTTACCAACGGACTTGAAGCCACGACCTACATTCCCGGCGAAGGACACAACCTGCAGGAGCACTCGGTCGTTCTCATCAGAGGCGGACGTGTACGTGACCTGCCTGGTGTGCGTTATCACATTATCCGCGGTACGCTTGACGCCCAGGGCGTAGCGGCTCGCAGACAGGCGCGTTCCAAATACGGAACAAAAGTACCCAAGACTGCCGGAAAGAAATAATCCGCGCACGTGGGACAAAAGGTATCAGCATATTTGCATGTCCTGAACTGCTGAATTTATGTTTATAAATTGGCAACGACGTGCGCTAACAAAAGAATGTGCTTTTGAGTACCTATGATTTCATTCAAATTTAATGAAGGAGGGAAGTACAGTGCCGAGAAGAGGTCGTATATCAAAGAGAGACGTACTGCCGGATCCGCTTTACAAATCGAAGCTCGTAACAAAGCTCGTCAACAACGTAATGCTGGACGGTAAGAAGGGAGTTGCCCAGAAGATCGTTTACGATGCATTTGCAACCGTAGAAGAGAAGACCGGAAAGAATCCCCTTGAAGTATTTATCGCCGCTCTTGAAAACATCATGCCCACTCTTGAAGTCAAGGCTCGCCGTGTAGGTGGTTCCACCTACCAGGTGCCGCTTGAGGTCAAGGCGGACAGACGTCAGACTCTGGGTCTTCGCTGGCTGGTGGGATTTGCCAGAAAGCGTGGCGAGCGTACAATGGCAGACCGTCTTGCAGCCGAGATAATCGATGCAACGAACAATGCCGGCGGAGCGTTCAAGAAAAAAGAAGAGACTCACAGAATGGCAGAAGCGAACAAGGCGTTCGCACACTACAGATATTGATTTCATATCTGTTTCGCATTATAATAAGACAACAAAAGATAAAAGCAATAACCACGTAAAAGTAAGGAGACTTGAAATTCCATGCCAAGAGAATATCCGCTCGAAAGGGTCAGAAATATCGGCATAATGGCGCACATTGACGCCGGTAAAACGACAACAACAGAGCGTATCTTGTTCTACACGGGTAAAACGCATAAGCTCGGTGAGACTCACGAGGGCGCAGCCACTATGGACTGGATGGAGCAGGAGCAGGAAAGAGGCATTACCATAACCTCTGCCGCTACGACATGCTTCTGGGCTCATTCCGACTTTCATAATGATCCCGCAAAGGTAAAGGCGAATACGCATCGCATCAATATAATTGATACCCCCGGTCACGTGGACTTCACCGTTGAGGTGGAGCGCTCGCTGCGCGTGCTTGACGGCGCCGTAGCTGTTTTCTGCGCCAAGGGCGGCGTTGAGCCTCAGTCTGAAACCGTTTGGAGACAGGCTACGAAATACTCGGTTCCCCGCATTGCCTATGTCAATAAGATGGACATAATGGGCGCAAACTTTTTCCGTGTTGTGGATATGATGAAGGACAGGCTCAATGCGAACCCCGTCCCGATCCAGCTCCCCATTGGCAAAGAGGATACCTTCCGGGGAATCATTGACCTCATCAACATGGTCGCCGACGTCTATTACGACGATCTGGGCAAGGACATGCGCGTTGAGGAGATCCCCGCGGACATGCTCGAAATGGCACAGCAGTACCACAACGAGCTTATCGAGAAGGTTTCCGAAGTCGACGAGACACTTTTTGAAAAGTATGTCGCCGAGGAGGAAATAACCGTCCCCGAGATCAAAGCCGCGCTTCGTAAGGCAACGCTTGAAAACCGTATTGTACCCGTTATCTGCGGTACGTCCTTCAAGAACAAGGGCGTACAGAAGCTGCTTGATGCAGTTGTAGACTATATGCCTTCGCCGCTGGACGTTCCGCCCATAAAGGGCATCGACCCGCGCACCGAAAAGGAGACCGAGCGTCATGCATCCGACGATGAGCCTTTCTCGGCTCTCGCCTTTAAGATTATGACTGACCCGTATGTGGGCAAGCTCTGCTTCTTCCGCGTTTATTCCGGCGTTGCAACTGTCGGAACAACGGTCTATAACGCTACAAAGGGTACACGCGAGAGACTCGGACGTATAGTCCAGATGCACGCAAACAACCGTAAGGATGTTGACGAGGTGCGCACCGGCGATATCGCCGCTGTCGTATCCGTTAAGAATACCACCACCGGTGACACCTTCTGCGACGAAAAGTATCCTGTTATACTTGAGTCTATGGAGTTCCCGGAGCCTGTTATCAGAGTTGCCATCGAGCCCAAGACCCGTGCTGGTCAGGAGAAGATGATGGACGCGCTGATGAAGCTGGCTGAGGAAGACCCGACCTTCCGCACCTACACCGACGAAGAGACCGGACAGGTCATCATTGCCGGTATGGGCGAGCTCCACCTTGAGATAATCGTTGACAGACTTCTGCGCGAGTTCAAGGTCGAGGCAAAC
>ENA-UOJS01001916-UOJS01001916.1-human-gut-metagenome-genome-assembly--contig:-C74-NODE-1916-length-15646-cov-19.533898_pt1 | contig 15646 bp, 13 predicted proteins | sample MGYA00242355_ERZ723902 | MGnify/ENA metagenome assembly ERZ723902 | reverse complement strand
CTTTTTCCAGCCGGGCGATCGTCTCCGCCCGCTCCCGGTCGGAGAGCTTCTTCTTGCTGAGCTTGGACGCTTCCTCGGCGCTGCGGCTGATCTCCACCATCTCCCGCACGCCCTTGCGGATGGTCTGGGGCACGATGCCGTGCGCCTTATTGAAGTCGTCCTGTAATTTCCGGCGGCGCTCCGTCTCGTCCATGGCGGCGCGCATGGAGGGCGTGATGGTGTCGGCGTACAGGATCACCAAGCCCTCGGCGTTGCGGGCGGCGCGGCCGATGGTCTGGATCAGGCTCGTTTCGCTGCGGAGGAAACCCTCCTTGTCCGCGTCCAGTATGGCCACCAGACTGACCTCCGGCAGGTCAAGACCCTCCCGCAGCAGGTTGATGCCCACCAGCACGTCGAACTCGCCCAGCCGCAGGTCGCGGATGATCTCCATGCGCTCCAGCGCCGACACGTCGGCGTGCATGTACCGCACACGGATGCCAAGTCCCCGGAAGTGCGCCGTCAGATCCTCCGCCATCTTCTTCGTCAGCGTCGTCACCAGCACACGCTCGTTTTTCTGCTCCCGCTTGTGGATCTCCTCCACCAGGTCGTCGATCTGTCCCACCACGGGACGCACCTCCACGCGGGGATCCAGCAGACCCGTGGGGCGGATCACCTGCTCCACGATCTGGTCGGCCTCCTGCTTTTCGAAGTCGCCCGGCGTGGCGGACACATACACCGCCTGGGAGAACCGCTCCTCGAACTCCTCGAATTTCAGCGGGCGGTTGTCAAAGGCACAGGGCAGGCGGAAGCCGTAGTCCACCAGGCTCTGCTTGCGGGCGTGGTCGCCGTTGTACATGGCGCGCACCTGCGGCAGCGTCACGTGACTCTCGTCCACGAACAGCACGAAATCCTCCGGGAAGAAGTCCAGCAGCGTCATGGGCGCGCTGCCCACCGGCCGCTGGGAGATGACGCGGGAATAGTTCTCGATGCCGGAGCAGTAGCCCAGCGTGCGCATCATCTCCACGTCGTAGCGGGTGCGCTGGTCGATGCGCTGCGCCTCCACCAGCTTGCCGTTGTCCTCGAACCACTTCTTCCGCTCGGCCAGCTCCCGCTCGATCTCCACCGCCGCCCGCTCCAGCTTGTCCTTGGGGGTGACGTAGTGGCTGGCGGGGTACACCGCCACATGGTTCAGCTGCTTCATGGCCGCGCCGGTAACGGGATGGAACTCCGTGATGCGCTCGATCTCGTCGCCGAAAAACTCCACCCGGATGGCTCTGTCCTTGTAATAGGCCGGGTACAGCTCCACCGTGTCGCCCCGCACCCGGAACATGTTCCGCTGGAAGGCCACGTCGTTGCGCTCGTACCGATCCTCCACCAGCCGCCGCAGCAGCTCGTCCCGCTCCATGGTCATGCCGGTGCGCAGGGAGATCATCATGCGGGCGAAGTCGTCCGGCTCGCCCAGACCGTAGATGCAGCTGACGGAGGACACCACGATCACGTCCCGCCGCTCCAGCAGCGCGCAGGTGGCGCTGAGCCGCAGCCGGTCGATCTCCTCGTTGGTGGAGGCGTCCTTTTCGATGTATGTATCCGTATGGGGGATATACGCCTCCGGCTGGTAATAGTCGTAGTAGGAGACGAAATACTCCACGGCGTTGTGGGGGAAAAACTCCCGGAACTCCTCGCACAGCTGCGCCGCCAGCGTCTTGTTGTGCGCCAGCACCAGCGTGGGGCGGTTCACCCGCTCGATGACCTTGGCCATGGTGTACGTCTTGCCGCTGCCAGTGACGCCCTTGAGCACCTGCGCCCGCAGGCCGTTCTCGATGCCCTGTGCCAGCTTGTCGATGGCCTGGGGCTGGTCGCCCGCAGGCTCGTATTCGGAAACTACCTTGAAATCAGGCATACGCCCCTCCTTCTGTATCGCGCTACATCAGCTTGCTCTCCGCCATGGAGACAAAATCGTTGTCCGCCACCACGATGTGGTCGATCAGGCGGATGCCCAGCGGCTCCAGCGCCTCCATGACCTGCCGCGTCACCATCCGATCCTCCGCGGAGGGCAGCGCCACGCCGCTGGGATGGTTGTGCGCCAGAATGATGCCGCTGGCGCCGGCGTACAGGGCGTTCTCCACCACCTGCCGCACATAGACCGGCGACGCGCCCACGCTGCCCTTACTGATGCAGCGGCAGCTGAGCAGCTTTCCCTTGCCGTCCAGACAGACCTGATAGAGCAGCTCCTTCTTCTCGCCCGCCAGCAGCTCCATGAAGTATACGCCGGTGCGCTCGGTGGAGTTCAGCACCGTCTGGGGCATGGCGGAGCACCGGGCGCGCAGCGCCATGTCGCCGGCCAGACGCAGCAGCACGGCGGCGTTCTCGCCCACGCCGTCCACCGTCATCAGCTCGTCCGCCGAGGCGCGCAGCACCCCCTGCATGGAGCCGAACTGCCGCACCAGCCGGTGCGCCGTCTCGTTGGTATCCTGCCGCGGTATGGCGAAAAACAACAGCAGCTCCAGCAGCTGATGGTCGTCCATTCCCTCGGCGCCTGCCGCCAGATAGCGCCGCTTGCAGCGCTGCCTGTGTCCATCGTGCAAGCCCATGCCGACTCCTCCTTCGTGTATGGTCAAGGCCGGCAGCTCTCCTGCCTGAGCCGCAAAATCTCAATGGTATAGTATATCACACATTCTCTGTTCCCACAAGCGGTTTTGCTTTACATTTCCCGCGATGCAAAAAGCCCGCTGCATTTTATACAGCGGGCTGTGTTGAAAAAGGCTGTCATTTGTAGGGGGCGGCATCCCGCAGGAAGCAAGTGCCCTTTAGGCCGCCTGGCATAAGAAAACATACGCCGCAAAAGGCGCGTTTCGCGCAGCCCCGTCGTTGCGCCGCCTTGACAGACATCCAGTATGCCTGCGGCGACGCGCCTCGGCTCTGCACAAGACGCGCTCTTTTTCGGTGCGAAGCAGTTTTGCCAAAGTAAATTCGAGCTGAAATTGGCTGCAAAAACGCCCACATGCTGACGCATGCGGGCGTTTTTTCGGTCGATTTCAGCCGGATAGACACAGGCAAAACCGTGTGTTTTCTTGTGTCAGGCGGCCTTTGGGTGCTCCTCCTGGATTCATATCCGGATATCCCCGTCTGAGGACTGCGCCTGATGCAGCAGCGGGGCGCAGGCATCCAGAAACCGCCGCACCTGCTGCGGGCACCGGCCGATATACCGCTGCGGCTCCATCAAGGCTTCCAGCTCCTTCCGGCTCAGGCTGAAGGCGGGATCGCCCGCCAGCCGATCCAGCAGGTCGCAGGGCAGTCCCTCCTTCATGCGCGCCGTCGCCGCCATGGAGTGGCGGCGGATGATCTCGTGCAGCTGCTGGCGGTCACCGCCGCGCTTCACCGCCTCCATCATGATATCCTCGGTGACCAGAAACGGCAGATACTCCCGCAGCGTCCGCTCCACGACCGCCTCGTTGACCCGCAGCCCCGCCGTCACGTTCTGGCACAGGCGCAGCACCGCGTCCGCGCACAGAAAGCCCTCCGGCATGGAAATACGGCGGTTGGCGGAATCGTCCAGCGTCCGCTCCAGCCACTGCACACTGGCAGTCATAGGCGCGTTCATGGCATCGGCCATCAGATAGCGGCTCAGGGAGCATATCCGTTCGCACCGCATGGGATTGCGCTTGTAGGCCATAGCGGACGAGCCGATCTGCTCCTCCTCGAAGGGCTCCTCCAGCTGGCGGTCGTGCTGCAAAAGCCGGATGTCGTTGGCCATGCGATAAGCGCTTTGAGCGATACCGCTGAGACAGCCGAGAATACGGCTGTCCACCTTTCGGGGATAGGTCTGCCCGCACACCGGGAAGCAGTCGGAAAAGCCGAACTCCGCCGCGATACGGCGGTTCATCTCGTCGATCTTGTCCTCGTCGCCGTCGAACAGCTCCATGAAGCTGGCTTCGGTGCCGGTAGTGCCCCGGCAGCCCAGGAAGCGCAGCGTGGACAGCAGGTGATCCAGCTCCTCCACGTCCGCCAGAAAGTCCTGCATCCAGAGGGTGGCGCGCTTGCCCACGGTCACAGGCTGCGCCGGCTGGTAGTGGGTATAGCCCAGCGTGGGCGTGGCGGCGTATTTCTCCGCAAAGGCCGCCAGATTCCCCAGCACCGCCAGCAGCTGCGTCCGCAGATAGACAAGGCCGTCCCGGTACAGGATCAGATCGGCGTTGTCGGTCACATAGCAGCTGGTGGCGCCCAGATGGATGATGCCCGCCGCCGACGGCGCGGCCTTGCCGTAGGCGTACACATGCGCCATCACATCATGGCGCACCTGGCGCTCCCGCCGGGCGGCCTCCTCGTAGTCAATATCGGTGATGTGAGCCTCCAGCTGTGACACCTGCTCCCCGGTGATGGGCAGTCCCAGCTGGTGCTGGGCACGCGCCAGCGCCGCCCACAGCCGCCGCCACGTCTGATAGCGGCTGTCGTCGGAAAACAGGTGCAGCATGTACTCCGAGGCGTAGCGGGATGCCAGCGGAGAGTTATACATATCGTGTGACACGGCTTCCTCCCTGCTCATCGAACGATCAGGCTTTCCCGCTCGGCACCCACGGAGACATACCCGATATGGCAGCCGATGGCCTGCTCCACATACTCCACATAGTCCCGCGCCGCCTGGGGCATATCCTCCCATGTGCGGACGGCGGAGATGTCGCAGCACCAGCCCGGCCGGTACTCCATGACCGGCTTCGCCTTTTCCAGCACCGCGGGGAAGGGAAATTCGCGGGTGATCCGGCCGTCGATCTCATAGGCGGCGCAGACGGGTATCTCCTTCATGTAGCTGAGGATATCCAGCTTGGTCAGGGCGATGTTGGTGGCACCCTGTACCTCCACGCCGTAGCGGGTGGCCACCAGATCGATGGGCCCCACCCGGCGGGGACGCCCTGTCTTGGCGCCGTATTCCGCTCCGGCCTCCCGGAGCTTGTCCGCGTCGGCGCCGAACCACTCGCAGGTGAAGGGGCCCTCGCCCACGCAGGAGGAGTAGGCCTTCACAACGCCCACTACCTGATCGATCTTCGCCGTGGGCAGCCCTGCGCCGATGGGCGCGTAGGCGGCGATGGTGTTGGAGGACGTGGTATAGGGATAGATGCCATAGTCCAGATCCCGCAGCGCGCCCAGCTGCCCCTCGAACAGGATGGACTTGCCCGCCGCCTGTGCCTGACGCAGCCAGCGCCCCGTGTCCGCCACATAGGGCTGCACCTGCGCGGCATACGTCTCCAGCCACGCGATCAGCTCCTCCATGGTGTAGCCCTTGGCGCCGTAGACCTTCTGCAATATGAGGTTTTTCCACTCCAGCAGATCCTGCAGATGCGCCTTCAGGTGTGCCGGATACAGCAGCTCGCCCGCCTGAATGGTCTTTTTCTGGTATTTGTCGGAGTAGAACGGCGCGATGCCCTGCTTGGTGGAGCCGTACATCTTGTCCTTCAGCCGCGCCTCCTCCAGCGCGTCCAGCTCCCGGTGCCACGGCAGCAGCAGAGACGCCCGGTGGCTGACCAGCAGATTCTCCGGCGAGATGCCGACGCCTGCCGAGCGGATCGTCTCCATCTCCGTCACCAGATTTTCGCAGTCCAGCGCCACGCCGTTGCCCAGAATGTTCATCACGCCGGGACGAAAAATACCGGAGGGCAGCAGATGCAGGGCGAACTTGCCCCTGTCGTTGATAACGGTATGCCCGGCGTTGCCGCCGCCCTGATACCGCACCACCACATCGTACTGCCCTGTCAGGTAATCCACCATGCGGCCTTTACCCTCGTCGCCCCAGTTGATCCCCACGATCGCGCAATTAGCCATATATACTGCCTCCTTGTCTGTGTGCATTTCAAACAACGGCTTATTATACGCGCGGGAGTGGAATAAGTGAATAATCAATTTCGAATTCTATTCATAAGCAGATCTAATCCATCGCCACCCCGCGCCTATGCAGAATTGCCAAATATCACCGCTTATCGCATGTCAGGTGTGAACTACAAGCACATTTCAACCTGATTTCTTTCATATTAAACTTGTGATGAGGAGTGATAAATATGGATACCATAACCAAACTGGAAATCGGACGCCGGCTCCGTCGCAGACGCGAAAACGCCGGGTACACCCGCGAGCGGCTCGGTGAGCTGTGCTCACTCAGCCCCCGCTTTATTGCCAATATCGAGCTGGGCGACTCCACCTTCAGTCTGGACTCGCTGATGACCATCTGTCAGGTGCTCTCGTGCAGCAGCGACTATCTGCTGTTCGGCAAGGAGACAGATGACGGTTCGCCCTGGTCAGACACCATCTCCCGCATCCATCAGTTCGACCCCCGCTATGAACCGGAGATCAACAAGATCCTGCAGGCCATCGTGGAGCTTCTCATCAAATCCGAATCCTATCCCGATGACCTGCACAAGATCTCCTGACCCAACTCATTCCCCAGCAAGGCAGACCGCGGACGCTCCGCTGTCTGCTTTTTTTGCCGCCTCCGCTTCCGCCTGCTGCGCCGCCTGCTGCCGCCGGAATCCCCCGAATATCTCCTGCTCTGCCGCCTGGCGCGCTTTTACCGCGTCCTCAAACCGGCGAAAATATCCCAGGCGCGTCCGCTTGCCCCGGAATTTGATGGCCGCTTCATACAGATTTCGCTTTTTGTCGTAGTACACGCCCCGGCACTTGCCGTCATGGGGCATGGATGGCTCCTCACCCGTCAGCTTGCACAGCTGCGTGCCGTCCACGAATCCGGCGTTTTCCCGCGCCTTGGCCGCGTTCCGCCGGCCCGCACATTCCGCACAGCTGCAATTCCTGCTGCCGGTCAGCGTATCGGTGGCCTTGTAGGTGATATTCCCACAGTCGCACTGGCACTTCCACAGCCGCACCGTCCGCTTCCCGCGGGTGGCATACTGATCCGATCGTTCTAGCACCGTCAGCCTGCTGATGCGCTGCCCGGTCAGATCCCGCTGCTTCAGGCAGCCGCAGCTTTTCGTATGTCCCCGGATCAAATTGGAGGCCAGCACGACCCTTTCCGTGCCGCAGTCGCACCGGCACAGCCAGTAGTCGTTCGGTGCCGTTCCCTCCGGAGCCGGCACCCGGCGCAGCGCCGTCAATCGTCCAAACCGCTGGCCAGTAATATCCCGTCTTGCGCCGCCGGGTTCTTTCACGTTCTTTTCCACCGGGTCATCCTCCTCGTGTAACATCTATTATCGCATATTATATATGAACAATCGCCTCATTTCAATATCACAGCTGCAAATTTTCACGCGCTGCTGCGCCGGCTCCGCGGCATACAGTCTGCGCCATGTCCGCAGGTATCATACAGGCGCGGCTTTCTTCCCGGAAATATTCTCTATAAACCTATTGACTTTATAGGGATTATATGTTATCCTCAATATACCTACAAAAAAGATATGTTAAAGGAGTGATCCTATGCAGGTCTATGCAGATAACGCGGCCACCACAAGGATGAGCGACAAGGCTCTGGCGGCCATGACCCCTTACTTTCAGGACATATACGGCAACCCCTCCAGCCTGCACACCGTAGGGCAACGGGCAGCGGAGGCGCTGGCCGACGCGCGGCGGCGCGTGGCGGACTGTCTGGGGTGCAGCTTCCGGGAGATCACATTCACCTCCGGCGGCAGCGAGGCCGACAACCAGGCCATCATCTCCGCGGCGCGGATCGGTGAGCGCAAGGGCAAGAAGCACATCATCTCCACCGCCTTCGAGCACCACGCGGTGCTGCACACCCTGAAGAAGCTGGAAAAAGAGGGCTTCGAGGTCACGCTGCTGGACGTGGGCAGCACCGGTACCGTCACGCCGCAGCAGGTGGCGGACGCCATCCGGGAGGACACCTGTCTGGTGACCATCATGTACGCCAACAACGAGATCGGCTCCATTCTGCCCATCCCGGAGATCGGCAGGGTGTGCCACGAAAAGGGCGTGCTGTTCCACACGGACGCGGTGCAGGCCGCCGGGCACCTGCACATCAACGTGAAGGAGCAGAACATCGACATGCTGTCCCTGTCCGGCCACAAGTTCCACGGCCCCAAGGGTGTGGGCGTGCTGTACGCCCGGCAGGGTATCCCCCTGACCAACATCATCGAGGGCGGCGCGCAGGAGCGCGGCAAGCGCGCCGGCACGGAGAACATCCCCGGCATCATGGGTCTGGCGGCGGCGCTGGAGGAGTCCTGCGGTCACATCGACGAGGACACCGTGCGCCTGACGAAGCTGCGGGACAAGCTGATCGCCGGATTGAGCAAGATCCCCCACAGCGCCCTGAACGGCGACCCGGTACACCGCCTGCCCAGCAACGTGAACCTCTGCTTTGAGGGCATCGAGGGCGAGAGCCTTCTGCTGCTTCTGGACGCGGCGGGCATCTGCGCCAGCTCCGGCAGCGCCTGCACCAGCGGCTCCCTTGACCCCAGTCATGTGCTGCTGGCCATCGGCCGCCCCCACGAGGTCGCCCACGGCTCCCTGCGGCTGAGCCTGTGCCACGACACCACGGAGGAGCAGGTGGACTACATTCTGGAAAAGGTACCCGGCATCGTGGAGTACCTGCGGAACATGTCCCCCATGTGGAAGGATCTGGAATCCGGCAAACGGAAATTCATTCTGTAATGTAAAGGAGCGTTGATTATGGCTTTGTATACCGATACTGTGATGGATCACTTCATGCACCCCCGGAACGTGGGCGAGATCGCGGACGCCGACGGCGTAGGCGAGGTGGGCAACGCCAAGTGCGGCGACATCATGAAGATGTATCTGAAGATCAAGGACGGCAAGATCGAGGACGTGAAGTTCGAGACGTTCGGCTGCGGCAGCGCCATCGCCTCCAGCTCCATGGCCACGGAGATGATCAAGGGCAAGAGCATCGAGGATGCGCTGGCGCTGACCAACAAAGAGGTCGTGGACGCGCTGGGCGGTCTGCCCGCCCACAAGCTGCACTGCTCCGTGCTGGCAGAGGAGGCCGTGAAGTCCGCCGTGAAGGACTACTACGACAAAAACGGCATCGCCTACGACAAGAGCAAGTTCCCCGCCTGCGAGGACTGCGAGAGCTGCCGCATGGTGTGACCCGCCGTTATACGCAAAAAGAGAGCGTCACCGCATGGTGACGCTCTCTTTTTATATGCTGTTACGCTTCGGTCTTGCCGTGCAGCTTCTTTTGCAGCCAGTCCTTGCCGTCCACATAGCGGGACACGATGAAGGACACCACATAGTCGCCTGCGGCGTTGACCATGGTGGCCGGGGGATCCACCAGATTGCCGATAGCCAGCGCGATGGGATAGGCAATAGCCAGATGGTCGGGGAAGAAGATGGTGCACACCACCAGCTCGCCGGTGCCGCCGCCTCCGGGGATGCCGCTCATGGCCACGGAGGAGAACACCGCCACGATGATGGCCAGAATCGCCTTATCCGTGGAGAAGTCCAGGCCGAACACGCCGAACAGGAACGCCACCTTGATGATGGCGGACATGGCGGAGCCGTCCATGTGCATGGTGGCGCCCAGCGGCAGCACGATGTCGCTGACGTCCTTGCTGATGCCGGATTCCTCCGCCACCTCCATGTTGGTAGGGATGGTAGCCACGCTGGAGCAGGTGCCGAAGGACACCGCCGCCGGGCGGAACAGCTTGGAGAGCATCAGCTTTGCGCCGCCCTTGCCGCCGCCGAACCGGGCATAGAGGGGGAAGAAGATGAACATGTAGGCAAAGCTCATGACATAGTAAATAATGAGCGTGCGGCTGTAATCCTTCACCAGCTCCGGGCCGTAGGTGGCCACCAGATTGGCGAAGAAGCCGAAGAAGCCGATGGGCGCATAGAAGGTGATGAGCTTCACGGTCTTCATGATGCAGCCCGTGATATCCTCCAGAAGCTTTGCGGTTTTTGTCTCCGGGCCGCCGTTCATCTGGATGCCGAAGCCGAACAGCACCGCCGCCACGATCAGGGGCAGGATGGCGCGGCGGCTCAGCAGCTCCGCGAAGTCGGGCTTCGTAAAGAAGTTTACGATCATGTCGCCGAAGCCCAGCGCCTCGCCGACCTCGCCCTCCACGATGGTATAGCTGCCGTCCACCAGGGGAACGATGCGGCAGACGATGTACATCAGCACACCGGCGATAGCGGCGGTAACAAGGAACGTGGCGATGGTCACGCCCATGATCTTACCGGCGCGCTTCACGCTTTTCATGTTGGCGATGGCGGAGGCGATGGAGCAGAACACCATGGGCACCACCACGCAGAACATCATGTTGATGAACAGCGTGCCCAGGAATTCGATCTTACCGCCGAAGCCCGGCGCGAACGCGCCCACCAGGCAACCGCCCACGATACCGGTGAGCATACACAGGATAAACCAGTAGTTTTTCAGGAATTTCTTCATAATGACCTCCTCCACAAATCGCAGCGAGAACTTTCGTTTTCTATTATATGGGCATTTTCCGCAATGTAAATCATAAATCTTGCGTAGTTACTTGCAAATCGTGCTCCTTCTCTGCATCCGCCGAGGGGCTGCGCCCGAACTGCTTCTTATAGGCGCGGGAGAAGGTGGAATAGTCCTGGTATCCCGCCTGCACCGCGGCCTCCGCCGGGGTGCAGCCCCGCGCCAGCAGCTGCTGCGCCAGCAGCAGCCGCTTTTCCGTCAGGTAGCCGTGGACGGAATACCCCGTCTCCTGCCGGAACCGCCGCATCATGTGGTATTTGCTGATGTAGAACCGCTCCGCCAGCTGGTCGATGGTCAGCGGCTCTGTCAGGTGCAGGTTCAGGTATTGCAGCAGGGAGATCACCTTGCTGTCTCCCCCGGCGGCGCCCACCCGGTGCCCGCCCCGGACAACACGGTTCACCTCCACCATCAGCTCGGTGAACTGCGCCTGTGCCAGCAGCGCCGCGCCGTAGCCGCCTTGCCGTATCGTCTCCGCCAGCGCCTGAAACAGCGGCCTGACCCGGCTGCCGTTCTCGTCCCGGTATACATATTGGAATGTCTCCTGCGCCCGCCGGAAGCACTCCGAGGGATCGCAGTCCCCCGCCGTCAGCGACCGCAGGTATTCCGGCGCGATGTACAGGATCATCCGCTCGTAGTAGTCCCCCGCCGCCACCACAGGCCGGTGGATGCTGCCGCGCCCCACCAGTACAAAGTCGCCGGGGCTCAGCTCATACCGTTCGCCCTCCACGGCGTAGCCAGCCTTTCCCGCCAGCAGGATAATGATCTTATGAAAGGCGTGGTAGTGATATTCAATGTATTCGCCCCGCCCATCTGCCAGATGGAACAGGCGAAACGGCTCCTTCAGGTAGCCTCTCTCCTCATATTGCAACGGTTCCACCGTATCACCTCCGCATTTTTTGCATCCAGTATATCACAGCTCGTGCAAATATTGCAATATTCCAGCCAACTTATTACCGTTCTGAAAATTTTGTTTCCAATTTGTAATTTTTATGTAGCTTTTTTGATAGAGTTGTGATATAGTATCATCTGTCGGGTGCCTTACCCCCGGCAAAATCAATGCAATGGAAGGTAATGCCCATGTTTGGAAAACAGATCGCAGCGCTGGGTCTGTCCAGTCTGCTGCTTTTCTCCGGGGCCGTCACCGCCGCCAATGCGGAGGAGGCAACACCCATCAACACCGCCGGCTATACGGCTGCCGTGGAAGCGCTGGCCGAAAGCGGTGTTGTGTCCGGCTCCGCTACCGCCCTTCAGACCGGTGACGGTCTGCGTCTGGCGGAGGAGGCCGGCCTGCTGGACGGCGATACGCTGTCCCTGACCCAGCTTTCCGCTCAGGCGCTGGTGCAGGAGACGGAGGCGCTCCGTAAGGAGAACTTCCTGAAGGAAAACACCGGCGTTCTGGTGGACTGCAATTCCTACATCTCTCTCCGCGCCGAACCCAGCACCGACGCTCAGCGCCTGCGCATCATCTTTGATGGCAAGGCCGCCCGTCTGCTGGACATAGTGGACGATGAGTGGTATCAGGTGGCCTACGGCAGCGATACCGGCTACGTCCTGTCCGAGTACTGCCAGCCCGTGCGCTACGAGGATTACGAGGGCACCGCCGCCACCAACACCCTGCTGGAGGATGTCATCGCCGAGGCGTACAGCTATCTGGGCACCCCGTACCGCTATGGCGGCACCAGCCGCAGCGGTATCGACTGCTCCGGCTTCACCATGAAGGTGTTCGGTGCCTTCGGCATCAGCCTGCCCCACGGCGCTACCAGCCAGTACCGCATGTGCCGCAGCGTGACCACCGCGGAGCGCGCTCCCGGCGATCTGGTGTTCTTCGCCACCGGCGGCAGCGGCATCGGCCATGTGGGCATCTATCTGGGCGGAGGGCAGTTTATCCACTCCAGCACCAGCAGCGGCGTGATCATCAGCTCCCTGTACGAGAGCTACTACGCCCGCACCTACCTCTACGCCGCCCGTCTTATCGACATGTAAGCAGAAACTTCTTCATGATCCCCCTTTCTTTTGTAGAAGAAACGCCAGCCGAAAGGCTGGCGTTTCTCAGTCTGTCAAAAAAGCCTGTCATTGCGAGCCAGTCCGCGCCGCGAAGCAAGTGCCCTTGGGGTACAGACTGGCGCGGCAATCCGTTTCCAAAATGCATAATTCCTGCACTTTTCCGCAGATTTCCAGCTAAAAGGTTACGGATTCCCACACCAGTGACATCGGTCACTGGTTCGGAATGACAGGGGCGTGGGTTTATCGACACGCTGACGCCAGCCGAAAGGCTGGCGTTTCTGTTTCATCCAGTATATTTGCATATTTATTCATTTATGCGCGGCGTAGTATCGCCATTCTGCACAATCAGAGCCGCATTTTCCCCCGTTTTCCCATGTACCGTTTGTACAAATTCGCCTTTGCATCGATTTTTTATGCAAAAACATGTTGACATTTATGCATGCGCGGTGTATAGTAGCCACTGTCAGGAGGAACTCCTCCGAAATACACGTCTATATTCCGATTCACGGTATAGAACCATACATAATTTGAAAGGAAGTAAGTAACATGAAAAAGTTTATGGCAATGCTGCTGACGCTGGTCATGGCGCTGAGCCTGGTGGCCTGCGGCCAGAAGGCTGACGACACCAAGAAGGATGACGCCGCCGACACCGACGATTCTCTGGTGGTTCTGGAGAACGTGGTGGATTGGGGCGAGACAGAGCCCTATCGCGTTCTGGTGCAGAAGGGCGACCCCAAGGGTCTGCTGCCCGGCATCAACAAGGCCATCGCCGAGCTGACCGCCAACGACGGCGCGCTCATCAAGGAGATCGAGAACAAGGTCGCCTCTCAGGAGACGTACACCCCCGATTCCGTGTCCTCCGATCTGGCTGCCGCCGATAAGGATGCCGCTGCCAGCGACAAGCCCGTTCTGGTCATGGGCACCAGCCCCGACTATCCTCCCTATGAGTTCTTCGCTGATGCCGCTATGACCGAGTACGCCGGCATCGACGTGGAAGTTGGCAAGTACATCGCCGAGTCCATGGGTATGGAGCTGCAGATCGAGTCCATGAACTTCGATAACCTGGTGACCTCCCTGAGCAACGGCGACTTCGACATGGTGCTGGCCGCCTGCGAGTACACCGAGGAGCGTGCTCTGGCCTGCGACTTCTCCGACCCCTACTACACCGATCTGCCTCCCGTCATTCTGGTGAAGGCTGCCAACGCCGACAAGTACAAGACCGTTGACGACATCAACCAGGCCTCCGTCATCATCGGCGCCCAGAAGAACACCACCAAGGCCATGGCTGCCGCCGACATGTTCCCCGATGCTGCCAACGGCATGGTTCTGGAGTCTCTGGTCCCCACTCTGGTCACTGAGCTGAAGAACGGCACCATCGACCTGCTGGTGCTGGACGGCAACGTGGGTCTGAGCTACGTGGGCTGATAACCCCGCCAACTACCGCAAACGTGCAAAGCCCCGGCTTTGCACGCTTGCGCTCTGTATCAGAACTTTTGAAAGGATGTCTCGTCTATGTCGTGGAATGATCTGTTTGTCAACATGGACAACACCAACTTCTTTAACTTCTCGTTCCTGCCCAAGTACGGCTCTGCCTTCGTCCGCGGCTTTGAATACACCCTGCTGCTGGCGGTGGTATCCGTGCTGCTGGCTGTGATCCCCGCTCTGCTGCTGGCTATGATGCGGCTGAGCAAGGTCAAGCCCATCAAGTGGTTCGCCGGCGCGTATATCGCCGTGTTCCGTTCCACCCCCATGCTGGTGCAGCTGTCCATCATCTACTTCGGACTGTTCCACTACATCACCCTGCCCCGTACACTCCTGTTCGGCTTCATCGCCGTCAACCGCTTTATCCCCGGCGTGGTGGCGCTGGCGCTGAACAGCTCGGCGTATGTGGCCGAGATATTCCGCGCCGGCATACTGGCCGTGGATAAGGGGCAGACCGAGGCCGCCCGCTCTCTGGGTCTCAGCAGCTGGCAGTCCATGCGTCTGGTGGTGCTGCCCCAGGCCATCAAGAACGTCCTCCCCGCCCTGGCCAACGAGGTGGTCACCATGGTGAAGGAATCCTCCATCTGCTCCGTGCTGGGCATGGCGGAGATCATGTACACCGCCCAGACCGTCTCCGGCAACAGCTACATCACGCTGGCGCCCTATGTGCTGGCCGCGCTGGTCTACTTCTGCATCAACTACCCCGCCTCCAAAGCGATCGAGGCCATAGAAAGGAGAATGCGCCGTGGCGACAAGCAGTAAAGTTCTCATCTCCGTGAAAAAGCTGGTCAAGGAGTACAACCACGGCACCGTTCACGCGCTGGACGGCTGTGACCTGGACATCCACAAGGGCGAGGTGGTGGCCATCATCGGCCCCTCCGGTTCCGGCAAGTCCACGCTGCTGCGCAGCCTGAACATGCTGGAGGAGCCTACCTCCGGCGCCATCTTCTTCGACGGCGTGGATCTGGCCAGCAAGTCGGTGAACATCGACCTCCACCGCCAGAAGATGGGCATGGTGTTCCAGCATTTCAACCTGTTTCCCCACAAGACCGTGCTCCAGAACATCACGCTGGCGCCGGTAACGCTGAAGAAAAAGACCCCCGCCGAGGCGGAAGCCCAGGCGCGCGCCCTGCTGGAGCGTATCGGTCTGTCCGATAAAGCCGACGAGTATCCCAACATGCTCTCCGGTGGTCAGAAGCAGCGTATCGCCATCGTCCGGGCGCTGGCCATGGATCCGGAGGTCATGCTCTTCGACGAGCCCACCTCCGCCCTTGACCCCGAAATGGTGGGCGAGGTGCTGGATCTCATGCGGGATCTGGCCAAGGACGGCATGACCATGGCGGTCGTCACCCACGAAATGGGCTTCGCCCGCGAGGTGGCCGACAGGGTGGTATTCATGGCCGACGGCAAGATCCTGGAGGAAGGCTCCCCCAGCGATATCTTCGACCATCCGCAGGATCCCCGGCTTCAGGACTTCCTCAGCAAGGTACTGTAAATAACAATGCCCGCCCCATTTGGGGCGGGCATTTCAGTCTGTCAAAGAACCTGCACGGTCGCGCATATCGGAGGCCGTAGGGCGGGACCCATGTGTCCCGCCGCGCAAGGGGATACGGATCCCCCTTGCCTCCCTCTGCGAGGGAGGTGGCAGCGCGAAGCGCTGGCGGAGGGAGAGATTCCACACGGTTTCTTCTCCCCCAGTCGGCTGCGCCGACAGCCCCCTCCCAGAGGGAGCCTCGCAGCGCGGCACCGCCGCGCTGCGAGGAC
>ENA-UOJS01001914-UOJS01001914.1-human-gut-metagenome-genome-assembly--contig:-C74-NODE-1914-length-15670-cov-5.911303_pt1 | contig 15670 bp, 12 predicted proteins | sample MGYA00242355_ERZ723902 | MGnify/ENA metagenome assembly ERZ723902 | reverse complement strand
ATGAAAAAGGAAGTATTCATGCGAAGATTTCGGGGTATTATTCATCAAAACCTAATTTTACAAATGGATTAACTGTAAGAGAATGGCTTAAAAATCAAAGCTATAAACAACAATATGAATTTGGAATAAAGACATTAATAGAATTTGGATGGAAACCATGAAAAAAATAACATCTGTTGAACAAGCAATAGCTTTATTTGAAAAATATGCGATAAAACGCGAAGGGGCTATTCATTGTGGTAATAGTAAAAAAGCTAATTACTATTATGATAAGAATCAGAACATTGTACAGTATTTAAGAGAGATGAAATGCTTAGATGCCTTATCTGTTTTTTATGAACATCCAAATATTTCTGTTCGCTCTTGGGCTGCTTGTTTTCTGTTACCTCTTCATGAAAAGAAAAGTCTAAGTGTTTTGAAAGAAATTGCCAATATGAATATATTTGGTTCTCTTGATGCAGAAATGACTATAAAAGAATGGAAGAACGGTAATCTTAAGAACTTTTATACGCTATAGAAGAATCTATAGCATTAAAAATATCGTTCCTAATACATGGTGTATTTACATCAGTATTAGGATAGTTCTATATTTGAGACTGAGTATTGCTACTTACGGCGAAGGCACCTCGCTAAGCAGCAACACAAACCTCTTCACCGAGAAAGTGACAGGCTACGACAAGAACGGGAACATACTTGCTCTGCAACGATACGGACAAACGGGAACTTCGTCCTATGGCTTGATAGACAACCTGACCTTCACGCTCAACGGTAACCAACTGAACCGCGTGGATGACGCAGTGACAGGCTCCGCCTACAATGGTGGCTTCGAGTTCAAAGATGCCGTAAAGCAAGCGAACGAATATGCTTACGATGCCAACGGTAATTTAACTAAAGATTTAAACAAAGGAATTAGCAATATTCAATACAATTCACTAAATTTGCCAAGCAAGGTCACGTTTACGGACGGAAGCACCATTGAATACACTTATGCAGCCGACGGAACCAAGCTCCGCACCAAGCATGTCATCAACGGTACGACCACCACAACGGACTATTGCGGCAACGTGATCTATGAAAACGGTGTGCAGAAGCTGCTGCTGACGGAAGCCGGATACCTCACCCTGGCCGACAGCAAGTACCACTACTACCTGCAGGACCATCAGGGAAACAACCGCGTGGTCATCGACCAGAACGGAACTGTAGAGGAAACGAACCATTACTACCCCTTCGGAGGTGTCTTCGCCAACTCTACGAGTGTACAACCTTACAAGTACAACGGCAAGGAGCTGGACACGAAGAAAGGCCTGAATTGGTATGACTATGGGGCACGGCACTATGATGCGGCGGTAGGAAGGTTTGCGACGGTGGATCCGATGGGGGAAGAAGATAGTCAAACGAGTCTTTATTCCTACTGTTTGAATAATCCGGTGAATTTCATCGACCCAAGCGGATGCCTGACAAGTCCTATCTATGACAGGGACGGTAATTTGTTGGGAACTGACGATGAAGGTTTGCAAGGCGAAGCCATTATCATGGATAAATCCAACTTCAAACAAAATATGTCCCATGAAGAGGCATTAAGCCATAATTTAGGATATAGCGGATTAGTTTATGATGAAGCACGGTCGAGATATGTAACAAGCTTTTCCGGGCTGAAAGATAGGCCGGATTATGATGGATATTTTACGAAGGCTGAAGCTGATGCTTGGTGGAGAGGAAAATCTGGAAAACCTTTATTTGTCGATCAAAGTAAAATCGAACTTCATGGAGTAAACACATCATCTTTTGAAAGGAAAAATCCTATTAGCAAGAATTTTATTTGGGGGCTGACTAATACCGGAAAGACTTATGGAACATTAAAAATGACTTTAATAGATGCTGAAAAAGGTAAAGTTTTTATTGGTTTTGAAAAGTACATGGACATATATGATTTCAATATGGACGGTAGACCTTTTCGAGATTTTGCGACATGGGTTGGAAGACCGGGAAAGGCTAATGATGGAAAAGATTTTTTAATACATGGTTATGGATATGCAATTGTTCCAGTAGTAAAATAGATTAAAATGAAAAAAGTTTTTTTTTACACCTTGTTAATAGGGATTGTTTCTTTGATTTGCTATGGAGTTTATGGTGAGATAACGTTTACTCCCTTGAGAAAAAAAGATTTTGAATGTCTTTTCCCTAATAATACGAATGCTGAAGTCATATTTCATAAAGATTTTATAGGTTGGAGTCATGGTGACTATTTTGAATTATTTATCTATCGAATAACCAATGCGATAATAGGCCCCAATTACCCTATCATTGATAGTAACTGGGAATATGCAGTACTTCCCGACACAGTAGAAACGATAGCGTGGAGCAATTGCCCGATAGACTCAATAACCCAATTGAAGTATGAATTCGAATTGGCATGGATTATTGATAGTGGGATTAAGGAAGGAAAAGTGTTACAAAGTGAACTGAAAAATGAGAACAATTACTATAGTTGCATTTATGTAAATGGACTCCAAAAATATTTCTTGTTGTATAATCCTTTAACGAGCACCTTGTATTACATAAGACAAAATGGATTTTAAATTTTCTAATGTATCGGATAGAAATATATAGCATTTCCTGATATCAATTTTTTAATGCGACAATTCCCTGATTATGTCATTAGATGTAAGCAGGTAATTTCATTATTTCTCTTATCTAGTATGGCATGTTCGTCAAGTTACAGCAATGCCTATGTATATCCTTTGGCGAAGGCACTTCTCTAGAACGGGAACATACTTACTCTGCAACGGTATGGGAAGACGGGAGCAAGCAGTTACGGACTCATTGACAACCTGACTTCCACGCTCAACGGCAACCAACTGAACAGGGTGGATGACGCAGTGGCGGCATCCGCCTACAACAACGGTTTCGAGTTCAAAGATGCCGTAAAGCAGGCGAACGAATATGCTTACGATGCCAACGGTAATTTAACGAAAGATTTGAATAAAAACATTTCCGAAATTCAGTATAATTGTTTAAATTTACCGCGCAAGGTCATGTTCACGGACGGAAGTACCATTGAATACACCTATGCCGCCGACGGAACCAAGCTCCGCACGGTACATACAATAGGCAGTACGACCACCACAACGGACTATTGCGGCAATGTGATCTATGAAAACGGTGTGCAGAAACTGCTGCTGACGGAAGCGGGCTACCTTACCCTGGCCGACAGCAAGTACCACTACTACCTACAGGATCATCGGGGAAACAACCGAGTGGTCATCGACCAGAACGGAACTGTAGAGGAGGTGAACCATTATTATCCCTTCGGAGGTGTCTTCGCCAACTCTACGAGTGTACAGCCTTACAAGTACAACGGCAAGGAACTGGACACGAAGAAAGGCCTGAACTGGTACGACTATGGGGCACGGCACTATGATGCGGCGCTGGGAAGGTTTGCGACGGTGGATCGCTTTGCTGACAAGTATTCGTCCATGTCGCCTTATCAGTATGCGGCGAATAATCCAGTTGTGAACCTTGACATCAATGGAGACAGTATTATCACAACCCTTACGACGCAAGTTGACGGTAAAACGGTAAATGTAGACTATACATACCGGACAGATTCGAAAGGAAACTATGGGTTCTTTGACGCACAAGGAAACAAATACTCGGGCGAAGATGCCTTCATGAACAACTTGTCCAAAGCTTTGGCAGATTTGAGGGAAGGAGCTGTAGGAAATGCCTTGGTCAATGAACTAATTAATAGTGAAAGAAAGGTCAACATTGCAAATAGAAAAGAAAACGGAGCAGATCTTAATGGATCATATGTTACATGGAATGCCTCTGATACAGAAGGTGGTTTAAATACTGCCGGTAATACGACTCGTCCCGCTTATATTGGATTAGGGCATGAACTAGCCCATATACAAGACATTTGGCGAGGAACTGTTGTTGGTGGGGAGTGGGCCAATGGTGTACCTAACACTGAAAAATATGCTACTCATGTTGAAAATCAATTAAGATCAGAGCATAAGCTTCCCCTACGTACACATTATGGTATAACAAGTGATGGAAAGGGTGACCCTCATACTCCTTTATTACGAACGGGGACGGGGGTAAGTCTTTATTTTAAGAAAAAGGTTACATTAGGAGGTATATCTGTATATACAACTCCCTATATCTATTAACTTAACCAATGAGGGTGTATCAAAAAGGAGTATCTGAAACTTTCCTTCTTGGAGGAGGGGGAATAGAATCACTTCATTTTGAAACACCCTCATTAATAAAAGAAAATAAAGTTATGAAAATGTGGATTATAACATTATTGTTTTTAACTTGTTCTGAGGTTTCAGCACAGTCGTGGAATAGAATATTCTCAAAAATGAAGAAAATTCAATATAAAGAATTGAGGAAACAATTTAAAGATAATCCTGTTGCTTTGGATTTTTTCAAATTATATAATTCTACAAGAGAGGAAATCTTTTATACTAATTATTTACAAATAGTAGAAAACGATACAATTTTCTTTTTAGAAAGATATGGAGATGGAGAAAACAGATACCTCTTATCCACAATTTGGAATAAAAAGACGTTACTCTCCTATACTGGTTGTCAGGATTCCATTAAAGTAGAATATAATGAAATATGTTTCCCCGCTTATATGATGCGTTTGTGTTCGACATGGAGCATTGATGCCATACGAAAGGAAGAAGAAATAAATGCTACAGCACTTCCCATAACATATAATTGTTTAACAAGAGTCATTATATCTCACAACAAGTACTCAATACAATGTATTTTCTTTCGAGATTTTTTCTTGCTTAATCGTGATGTTAACAGTCATATATACTATCGATTGGGGGAATATGATATTTTTGGGAATGATATTAACTTCAAAAAATAAGATTTCCATCCAAGTACAAGTTGTATTCTAAACAATATTTTAAGCACCAGCTAAACCGAACGGCTGACAAAGGTGGAGCATACGCTGGGCGGCGTGACGGTGACATAGGCTGACGGGCATCAGCGGAAGCAAGTTCTCGCAGAACCTGTATTACAACACCGGGAACGGAACACCCTGCTACAACGGCAATATCAGCAGCATGACCTGGCAGGCGGGCGGCGAGACGATCCTCCACGGCTACAAGTTCACTTACGACGGGCTGGACCGCATGCTGGATGCAGTCTATGGCGAAGAAATATATATTTATGAATTCGAACGTACCCGACTTAATGTTTCAGGGGTCATTAGCAGATAGGAGGCAATATGCGAAAGAGGGGCTCTTTTGATGACCTCAGGTTGTGTGCTCAACAACAAGTTGTAACGTTCGCGTGCGGTCTCAAAACGCCAGGAGTCGGCTTTCACTTGGGATACGATGAGGGAGTATTCCAGAATTTTCCTATAAAACATGTTTATCTCCCAGGATATTTCGGTAAGTTGCATCAATTTATCGTATGGTAGCAGATAGACAATGCAGTCTTCCAGAGCTTCAATCATCAATTTGGTAGGCTCTTTTTTCAAGGTGCTTTCAATGCACATCAGGACACATCCTTCATACGAAAAGTGTTCGGTGACGTCTTTTCCCCCCTTGTAATAGAATTGTCGCATCATTCCTTTTCCGACAAGGATGATGTGATGGCTGATTTGGCCTTCCTTGAGCATAACTTCTCCCTTGGCTACTTCTTTACGGATAAGAATCTCTCCGAGCATTCTTTTTGCTTCGGGCAGCATACCGGGATAACGTGAATTGACAGCCAGGTCGATTGTTTGTTTTAAAAGCTCGTCCATAATCTACAATAATTTGTTGTTTCGACAACAAAGGTAGTATATTAAGACTGAATGAGCAAGAAGAACGTGCGTTTTTGATGTTTCTCCTTTCTGGCTCGTGACCTTTGCAGTGGGCAGTTAGGAGTTCTTTACGAAACTTTTGCTTGCCCATTTCATGCTGTACCAGCGACGTACAAAAATACCTCCCCGGATGTTTTCGTCTAAAAGGAAAGCTGTCCACATGCCGCAGATGCCCCAACCGAGTGGAATGCCGAAGAAATATCCCAATCCGACAGCTACGCTCCATTGAACCACGAGTCCTACGTAGAAGGGATAATTGACATCGCCTGCTGCCCGAAGGGCTGCTGTGGCAAAGATGTTGATAGGACGTCCTATTTCGAGAATGATGTCTATGAATAGGATAAGTACTCCCAGGCGGATAATTTCGGGGTTGGAAGTAAGCCATCCCAGGATGCTATGTCCGCATAAAGCAAGGATGGTAGAAAGAATAACGGTGATCATCACCGACTTCTTCATGACATATTTACCCATAAGGAAGGCGGCATGAGGTTTTCGTTCTCCGATTAGATGGCCGATGCAGATGGCTCCTCCTTGTGCCATGGATATGCTGAACAGATAAGCGAACATAACGATGTTGACACAGTAGGTTCGTGTGGCAAGTGCCTCTACCCCCAGCATGTTGATGAAGTAAGTGATAACCACCTGCGAAGAACTGTAAGACAACTGCTCGCCGGCCGAAGGCAATCCTACTTTCATCAGGTTTTTCAGTTCGATCCAGGGGAAAGGACGGAAATAGGCCAGCGGGAAACGTGAGATATGTTTGCGGAATAGAATGATAAAGAGTAAGATCATGGACACACCACGACTGAAAGCTGTAGAAATGGCAGCACCTTCTACTCCAAGTTCCGGAAAGCCGAAACGGCCGAATATCAGGGAGTAGTTACCGATGATGTTAAGTATGTTGACGACCACAGTGACCATCATGGGGTAGATGGCCTTGTTAGCGCTGCGCAACGAAGCAGAAAGGGTAAGGGAAAGAGCCTGAAAGAATGCGAATGCACCCACTATGCGCATGTAGGACAAACCGTCTTTCATCAGTTCGGGTGTAAGCCCCATCAGCCGGAGAATCGGGCTGGCGCCAAAGTATAACAGAAGACTGACTGTGATGCCTACTGCAAGATTGACCAGGATGGATACGCCTACTACCTGAACAACCTTTTTTTGCAGGCGTGCGCCCAGATATTGGGAGCAAAGTACAGAAGTACCCAGATTGATCACTTCGAAAACCAGAAAAGTAAGCATGATGATTTGGTTGACTACTCCTACGGCAGCAACGCTGTTGTCCGAATGCCGGCTTAGCATAATGGTGTCGACGGCGCCGAGCATCATAATGAGCAGGGTCTCTATAAATATGGGAGCAGCCAGTTTGGCCAGTCGTTTTTTCAAACTTTCCTGTTGTATCATACTCATACCTATTGAATTTTTATAGGGAAAAAGACTTTCTTAATATACAAATTGCAGATATATAGTGCTTTATCTTGTACAAGTCCTTTGCAGGACTGTGCGTATTGAAATAAAATTGTGCAAAGGTATGAAAAAGGGGGAAGGAGGGTGTTGATATAAATCAAGAATTTTTTTTCGATGTTTTATGTTTTGAATGTTAGCCAATTAGCTGTTTTTGGCAACTGGTGGCGAAAAAAAACTATCGAAAAGACTTGCACAGTCCAAAAGTTTCCCATACCTTTGCACCGCATTTGAGAGATAATGCAGGTTAAAGGAAGTTTGGGTGAGTGGCTGAAACCACCAGTTTGCTAAACTGACGTACGGGTTACCGTACCGGGGGTTCGAATCCCCCAGCTTCCGCCTAATGCACTCTTAGCTCAGTTGGTAGAGCAACTGACTCTTAATCAGTGGGTCCAGGGTTCGAATCCCTGAGGGTGTACAATGAGATGGGACGGTGGATTCGTCTAACGGTTAGGACACATGCCTCTCACGCATGCAATACGAGTTCGATTCTCGTATCCACTACAAATAATGAAGCGGTTGCCGGTTAAAAAGGTAAACCGCTTTTTTTATGGCTTTTCTCTTCACTCTCCGAAGAGAATGTGTATCTTTGCATAAGACATGGTTTCATTAGTCAAATTGTATATTTAATCAAGAAACGCTTTGGACTGGTTATATAGTTTGTTCGTTGAGCACTCCGCCTTGCAGGCGGTTATCGTACTTTCGTTGATTTCCGCCATCGGATTGGGCTTGGGAAAAGTGCGGGTTTGTGGCATCTCTCTTGGAGTTACTTTTGTGTTTTTTACCGGTATTCTGTCGGGGCATTTTGGACTGTCCATCGACCCGCAAATGCTGAATTACGCCGAAAGTTTCGGCCTGGTTCTTTTTGTCTATGCCCTGGGGCTTCAGGTAGGACCGGGTTTCTTCAGTTCTTTTCGTCAAGGAGGCGTCCAGCTGAATCTTTTGGCAATTTGTGTCGTTCTGGTAGGCACTCTGTTGGCTGTCTTGGGAAGTTATGCTTGTGGAATTTCTTTGCCCGATATGGTTGGTATACTTTGTGGAGCTACAACCAATACTCCGGCGTTGGGTGCCGCCCAGCAGACGCTGAAACAGTTGGGCCTGGAGACAAGTACGCCGGCATTGGGATGTGCGGTGACCTATCCGTTGGGAGTGGTGGGCGTAATTCTGGCCATATTGCTGATGCGTAAGGTAATGGTTCGGAAAGAAGATCTGGAAGTGAAAGAAAAGGAGAATGAGAATAAAACGTATATTGCGGCCTTTCAGGTTCACAATCCTGCCATCTTCAATATGAGTATTAAGGAGATCGGGGCGTTGAAGAATTATCCGAAGTTTGTTATTTCCCGTTTGTGGCGTGATGGAAATGTCAGTATACCTACTTCGGACAAAGTCATTAAGGAAGGCGACCGTTTATTGGTTATTACTTCCGAAAAGAACGCGCCGGCACTGACTGTATTGTTTGGCGAACAGGAACATACGGATTGGAATAAAGAAGATATTGACTGGAATGCGATTGACAGCCAACTGATTTCGCAGCGCATCGTTGTGACGCGCCCCGAGCTGAACGGTAAAAAGTTAGGTTCACTGCATTTGCGGAATCATTATGGAATTAACATAAGCCGTGTTTATCGTAGTGGCGTACAGCTGTTGGCTACAGCCGAACTGACCTTGCAGTTGGGCGACAGACTGACGGTAGTAGGCGAGGCCGCTTCCATCCACAATGTTGAGAAAGTGCTGGGTAATGCGATTAAGAGTTTGAAAGAGCCCAATCTGGTAGCCGTGTTTGTCGGCATTATTTTAGGATTGGCATTGGGAGCCGTTCCCATTAGCATTCCTGGTATAAGTGCTCCCGTAAAATTGGGTTTGGCGGGTGGTCCTATTATTGTAGGCATCCTGATAGGCACTTTTGGCCCGCGTATGCACATGGTAACATATACCACACGCAGTGCCAACCTGATGCTTCGTGCATTAGGCCTGTCGCTCTATCTGGCTTGTCTGGGGTTGGACGCCGGTGCTCATTTTTTTGAAACGGTGTTCAGACCCGAAGGAGCGCTGTGGATTGCTGTCGGATTTGCCCTGACCGTTATTCCGGTCTTGATAGTCGGTGTTGTGGCATTCAAATGGGCGAAAGTCGATTTCGGATCAGTGACGGGTATGCTTTGCGGAAGCATGGCCAATCCGATGGCTTTGAACTATGCAAACGATACGATTCCAGGCGATAATCCGTCGGTCGCTTATGCTACGGTTTATCCGTTGTGTATGTTTATCAGGGTTATTATAGCTCAGGTATTGCTGATGTTTTTTTTACATGGATAAGAATATTATAAGATAACAGAATTATGGGAACCATTACTCCGGAAAGTATAGTCGGCGATTTGCGCTATCTGCAATTGCTCTCTCGCAGTTTTCCTACGATAGCCGATGCCAGTACCGAAATTATCAATTTGGAAGCTATTCTGAATCTTCCAAAGGGAACAGAACATTTCTTGACCGATATTCATGGTGAATACGAGGCTTTTCAGCATGTGTTGAAGAACGGATCGGGAGCCGTGAAACGAAAAGTAAACGAAATCTTTGGCCATACTTTGCGTGAAAGCGAGAAGAAAGAGCTGTGTACATTGATTTACTATCCGGAAGAAAAGCTGCAACTGGTGAAAGAGCGCGAGCAGGATTTGGAGGACTGGTATCAGATTACCTTGAACCAGCTTGTGAAAGTCTGCCAGAACGTTTCGTCCAAGTATACACGTTCTAAAGTCCGTAAGTCGTTGCCCAAAGAGTTCTCGTATATCATCCAGGAATTGTTGCACGAGTCAAGCATCGAACCCAACAAGCATGCTTATATCAACGTCATTATCAGCACGATCATTTCGACTAAGCGGGCTGACGACTTTATTATAGCCATGTGCAATCTTATCCAGCGTCTTACTATCGATCTGTTGCATATTGTGGGCGATATTTACGACCGTGGTCCGGGTGCTCATATTATTATGGATACACTTTGCGATTATCATAATTTTGATATCCAGTGGGGCAATCACGATATATTGTGGATGGGTGCCGCTTCGGGCAATGATGCATGTATAGCCAATGTAATCCGTATGTCTATGCGTTATGCCAATCTGGCTACGCTGGAAGACGGCTATGGCATCAACCTTCTGCCTCTAGCCACTTTTGCCATGGATACTTATGGTGATGATCCTTGTTCCATTTTCGCTCCTAAAATGAATTTTGCCGATGGAGAGTATAATGAGAAGACGTTGAGGCTGATCACTCAAATGCATAAGGCGATTACCATCATACAGCTTAAGCTGGAGGCCGAGATTATCAGCCGCAGACCGGAGTTTGGAATGGAAAACCGCAAACTATTGCATAAGATTGATTTTGAACGGGGTGTTTTCATGTACGAAGGAAAAGAATACGCATTGCGCGATACCAATCTGCCTACCGTCGATCCTGCCGATCCTTATCGTTTGACGGATGAGGAGCGGGAACTGGTAGACAAGATTCATGCCTCGTTTATGAACAGCGAGAAACTGAAGAAGCATATGCGCTGTCTCTTTACCTATGGCGGAATGTATCTGGTGTGCAACAGCAATCTGTTGTATCATGCTTCGGTGCCTTTGAACGAAGACGGAAGCTTTAAGCATGTCCGCATCGGTCAGAAAGAATATTGGGGACACAAGCTGTTGCTGAAAACGGATCAGCTGATACGGACTGCTTATTTCGACGAGGACTGTGAAGAAAAACGCTTTGCTTTAGACTATGTCTGGTACATGTGGTGCGGTCCCGATGCTCCTTCCTTTGACAAGGACAAGATGGCTACATTCGAACGTTATTTCATAGCAGATAAGGAATTGCATAAGGAGACGAAGGGGTATTATTACACTTTACGTAACCGTGCGGATATTTGTGACAATATCTTACGTGAGTTTGGAGTGGAGCCCGGTCCACATTCGCATATCATTAATGGTCATGTGCCGGTAAAGACTATTCAGGGCGAGAAACCGATCAAGGCAGATGGTAAACTGCTTGTGATAGACGGTGGTTTCTCAAAAGCTTATCAGCCGGAAACCGGAATTGCCGGATATACGTTGGTATACCATTCGCATGGATTGCAGCTGGTACAGCACGAACCGTTCCAAAGTCGTCAGAAAGCTATTGAAGAAGGTTTGGATATCAAATCGACCACCTTTGTCATCGAATTCAATTCTCAGCGAATGATGGTGAAAGATACGGATAAAGGGCAGGTACTGACCACACAGATCCGCGATCTTGAGAAATTATTGGTTGCCTACCGGACAGGCTTCATTAAGGAGAAAGAGTAAAAAACGGTTGGGGGCAAGCATTTCAGAATAAAATGATGCCCCCTTCCCAGATGAGACCTTTGTCGAAGTTCCTGTTTTGCGTATAAGGACGGCTGATGCCGTATCCGCCGGTGCAAAAGATACCGAAACGTTCAGTTACGTTATACTCCAGATTGATACGTGCCTGCAGCGCATAGAGCCGTGCGGGGACGGTATTGCTTTCGTTTTTAAATGTTTCGATGTGCTGGTAGCCCAGATCTCCGCTTATGGAAAACCGTTGGCACAGGGGGAGGGAAAGACCGGCACGATAGAAGCACGAGGCGGAGAACTTGTCGCTGAAGTCCAGATAGTGTGTGCCTCCTCCCAGGATTGTGTAAAACAACTGGTTCTTGAAGCGTACGCCCATGTTCAGCTTGGTCGTATTTCCTCCGAAAAGCATCAGCTGGATGCGGGTATGAGGATTAGCGTTGACCAGACCCAGCTGAAGACCGTCAAAGTTGTTTTTGTAATAGTTCACAATGCCGATTTGCAATCCTTTGGCATCGGTAGCAATGTTAATGGGCGACAGCTGGAGTCCGCATACCTTTCCTCCGGCAATATTTCCTAATCCGGAAATTTGCACACCGGTCATGTGGTTGGCTGCAATGGAAGTAATTCCTGCAATTTGCAATCCGTGCAGATTGTTTCCTGCGACGTTGATGAAGCCGGAAAGACTCGCCCCGGAAAAGTCTGTACTCGAAATGTCAGCCAGTCCGGCTAAATGGAACCCGGCCGCTTCCTCTCCGCAGAAGTTGAGTAATCCTCCCAGTACGGCTCCCCGGCTATAGTTGCCTGTAATATTGGTAAGTCCGGACAACAACAATCCTTTCATTTGGTAACTTGTTAGGTTGACCAGTCCGGAGACAGAAATACCGCTAAAATCGTTCCCGTTGATGTTGGTGATGCCTGCCAGCTGAAGGCCGCGTGCGTTGCCTTGGGCTACGTTGAATATTCCCGAGACAGCCATTCCGTTGGCTTCCTGACGTATGGTTGTTCCCAAAATGTTTATGCCGAGTCCGTTCAGGCGGTTGATGGATGAATACAGTCCCAGGTTGAAAATTGTATTGCGGGTTGTATCATCGTGCTGTGTGGAAATGTTTTTCCATAGGGAAATGTTGATTCCGGGCTTGCTGTGTGCAATAGGTGGAGTTGTAGTTGTTTGGCTAAAAATACTCCCTGCCAGTAGCAGGGAGCATATAGATAAACTTGTCTTTTTTATACAGTTCATGATTGATACGATGTTTGTATATCCGTCATTGGTGGATAGATGGCATTTTTCTATCCTTTGGCTTCCTGATACAGGAAGCGTTTGATAGACTTTTTAGGTGTCTTTTCAAATTCTTCCAGATAGATTTTCATTTTGGCCACTTGGCTGTAGGCTGGAAGTTCGGCATTGAGGGCTACACGGTTTTCTTCCATCACCCGTTCGATGTCTTCATTCTTCAGTCCGTTGGCAAAAGCTTCTTCAAAATCAGGATAAACCAGTCCTACCAGTTTCTCGTTTTGCTGCACAATGATGCTTTCGGCCACGTAAGGCATGTTGTTCAGTTTATCTTCAATCTCTTCCGGATAAATGTTCTGTCCGCTTGGGCCTAACAGCATGTTCTTGCTACGTCCTTTGATGGTGATGTTTCCTTCTGCATCCATCAGAGCCAGGTCGCCGGTATGCAGCCATCCGTCTTTATCAAGTGTCTGTCTGGTAGCTTCTTCGTTTTTGTAATAGCCCAGTATCACATTAGGTCCCCGGCAGACAATTTCACCAGGAATGTTTTCGGGGTCGGGCGACAGTATTTTTACCTCCATGCGTGGGGCTGCTTTTCCGCACGAACCGGTTTTGAATCGTGTCCAGTCTTCGTACGAGATAATCGGTCCGCATTCTGTCATTCCGTAGCCTACGGTATAAGGGAAGTCTATCATCTTAAGGAACTGTTCCACATCATGGTTGAAGGCCGCACCGCCGATAATGACTTCGCAGAAGTTGCCTCCAAAAGCCTTGATGACTTGTTCGCGTACGCTGGCTTTAATTTTGTCATTGATGATGGGGACTTTCAGCAACAGTTTCATCGTTGGAGTCTCCAGCTTGGGAAGCACGTTTTTCTTTATGATCTTTTCGATGATAAGAGGAACAGCGACAACCAGATTGGGCTTGACGTCGGCGAATGCCTGGAAGATGATTTTCGGACTTGGCATTCGTGTCAGGAAGTATATGTGGCATCCTGCAGCCACTTCGTACAGGAATTCAAAAGCCAAACCGTACATGTGTGCCATAGGAAGCATGGATACTAACTTGTCGCCGGCTTTCAGCGGTAATACCTCGAAGGCAAAGCGGGTATTCGACCATAAGCTTCGGTAGGGCAACATGACTCCTTTTGAATAACTGGTAGTTCCCGAAGTATAATTGAGTACGGCTAATTCGTCGGGCTGGTCTACATGGTAGGCAACGTGTTCCTTACGGAAGTTTTTGGGGAATTTCTTGCCGAACATTTCGTTCAGATGCTCGCGTGCGTACGTAACCCGTTCGTTTCGCGAAACCAGTAGTGTAAAATCGGTCATCATGAAGATGCCTTCCAGCAACGGCATGGCAGCCTCGTTGAGGGCTTCCCAAACCACATCGCCGACAAATAGAAGTTTGGCTTCGGAGTGGTTTACGATGTTGTGTATGTTGTCTGCCTTAAATTCGTGCAAGATGGGTACGATGACCGCTCCATAGGTCAGGGTTGCGAGGAAAGTTACTCCCCAGTGCGAACTGTTTCGTCCGCAGACCGCTATTTTGTCTCCTTTCTGTATGCCGCTGGCTTCGAATATGATGTGTAGCTTTTCTATTTTGCGGGCTAAGTCTTTGTACTGCAGGGTAGCACCTTTGTAGTCTGTCAGTGCGTCCAAATCCCAGTTCTGTTTGATGCTGTTCTCTATGTATGCGATAAAACTTTTTTCCATAATTATTGCACATTTATATCTAATTTGTGCAAATATAAGGGTTTATCTATAGAATGCAAACTTTTTAGCGAAAGAATACACTGGAAAGGGTGCGTTCAACATCGGGAGGGGGTAAACTGATTTAAGAAAATGAAGGTGTGTCAAACTAAGGAACTGCTTTCCTTTAGGCACGGATTACAGGGAGTTTGCGGATTATGATTCTTATTTCTCTGAGTTTTTCCGCGTAATTCCGTACCTGAAAAGAACAAAATGTCAGTCACTTTAAGTTTTGACACACCTTCAATAAGTCAGGAATTGTCTTTTTTTTAATAAATTATTGCAATTGCAAAACGCTTCTTTGGGTTGCGATTTCGTCCGATTCGGGTGTGGTAGCTTTGCGGGTGCAATAGTCAAACTCGGCACTCTTATCGCCGCTGAACGATTTCCATTTCAACTTCAGCTTGACGGTTTTGCCTTCCGTGTCGGGCAGTTCGTCCAGCTTGAAAGCTACCAGTCCGTCGCCAGGTTCTCCGTAGACGTCTCCGTAAGCGTTGTGACGGAATTCCACTTCGTACGGATTTTCAGGATTTTGCGACAAGAGCAGATTTACGAAATGTCTTTCGCCATATCCTCCCCAAAGTGTTCTGAAGCGAAGTGTCAGATACCCGTCTTCGGCGATAGTCACCCAGTCATTAACGATTTCGACAGGGTCGGTACCGTAAACCTTATCATTTTCCTCACCCAAGTCCGGAGCAATCGGTTTGGTCAGAATACTGTCTATCCAATTGATGTGGATGGCCTGATCGAATTCTCCGCTCGGCTCGTCTACCGGAGTGTAATTTACCAGTGCTCTGACCTCCTTTTCTCCGAATGGTGAAGTCTTGACGTTGCACGGAAGCAAGGTCGTGCTGTCGTCCAACTGAAGGAACAGCAGATTGTCAGACGCGTGTTTTACGGTAACCAGGGCATTGGGGAGTGAGTATCTGTAACAATTGTTGTCATCATCGTCCAGACACGACTGAAGGGTAAAAGCTCCTGCCAGAATAGCTGTGGCAGCAAACAGATGCTTGATGCTAAAAGATCTTTTCATAGTTTGTATTTCTTTCTATTAAAATTA